>Ga0115100_10354705_pt1 | contig 12089 bp, 17 predicted proteins | sample MBTome_3_FD_89642 | JGI IMG/M metagenome (GOLD analysis project Ga0115100, IMG submission 89642) | Marine eukaryotic communities from Pacific Ocean to study complex ecological interactions - MBTS_2Apr14_M1_3um Metatranscriptome... | ecosystem: Environmental > Aquatic > Marine > Oceanic | place... | reverse complement strand
GTTGGTTTCATTGATTTCCTTGGTAATAGCAGCATTAGCGTGCATTCCAAAGACTTCAGGCTCAGGGAACTGAGGCAAGCTTCTGCAGTACTCAAAGTATTCTTCGTAGTCACTAGTGGCAGTAATCTCAGGAGAGAAATATGTTCCAGAAGGACTAAACTTGTAGCCATCAACGAGTGTCTAATCACAGATGTAAGTTTTTAAGAGGGCCATCAGAGTAACTCTATCCTTAGCATCAGTGACTCTACCACCATAATTACACTCTCCAATACAGTAATGGATAGCATCAAAGGGAGTCTTTTCAGGGTATTCATTGATGAAAATAGAAAGTTACTAAGCAGAGATACGGAGATCAGGCTCATTGAACTCATATCTGTTAGTCCAACCGAGGGGTCCATATAGTCTACGTTCCTAGATAACGGCATGGAAGAACAAGAGACCGAAAAGAAGCTTCTTAAACTTAACAGGCACAGAATTACCATTGAAGAATTCAGGTTGACCGATAGGAGAGACAGTGAAAGAGTTCATCAAGTTGTTCTTAAGACCCTTAGGAGCTTCATTAGTCATCTTAACTCCATTCTGTAGAATAGAGACAGGGAATTCATCAGTAGGGTAAGAAGTGAGCCAAAGTCTGAAATCACGGTTAACCTTGGTGAGATCAGATCCAGTTTCTCTAAGGTCTTCACAGATCTTTTCGAGAGTACCCAACCACTTAGAGGCCAAATGGCAATTCTAAAGTACGACCCAGTCACCACACTTGAGAGACTCTTTGATATGGTTTTCGGCCTTAATACCCTGTCCTTTACCGAGAGAGACAGAACGCAAGTTTCTCTTCTTGGCGACAGCGATAGACTCAAGAGCCTTCATGGGATCAGATCCAGCAGAAAGTACAAAAATCAGAGGAGTAATACTAGAAGAATCTTTGTAAATGGCTCCAAGATCGAATGGAGGAGGTTGAACGAAGTATTGTCCAAGCTTTGTGACTACATATCTGACCATAGCAGGTACGAGTTTATCAGGCTTGATAATGCGGATAATGATTAGCTTAGTGAAGTCAGTAAGAATCTTCTCACCTTCTGGAGGGAAAACGAATGTTGCTGGGTCGGGCATTTCGTAGAGCTCCTTGTACTTGCCGTTGCACTCCTTTTTGAAGTGTTCAGCGAATCCCTTCATGCTCTTAAGTTTGCAGGCTCTGTCCATTTCATTCCAAGCCTATTCACTCATCCAGGGAGCGGGGCAAGGATCTTAGTCAGACCCAGTAGATACTCCACCTGTAAGTAAGAAGCGTAGGTCAACACCGTTAAGTTCACCCTTCATATCAAGAAGCTTGAAGGTAAGCATCATGGAGAAGATAGGCTTATCTTTCTCGAAGAGAGAACGGCAAATGTTTCTGTATAGAGAGGCAAGGAACTCTTCTTTGAGGAATTCAAGACGCTCTTCTAATTCGTCACTGGGTTTAGCTTCATCAATAGCACCTCTGAAAAGCTGTACGAAGAAAGGTAAGGAGTACTAATACATAGGATCAATAAAGGCGAGCTCCTGGATACAGAAGAAAAGACCAGAAGTAGTCATAGCGATAGGCTGGTAACCAATACGGGCTTCATCAATTTCGATTTCAGTCTTGGCAGCGATTTCTTATTGCTTGTTAATTTCAACAGAAACGACTGAGGCATTGGAAAGGACAAGAATACCAGCTTCATCTCCAAGAATATCTTCAGTTTCCTGTAGAGTCTTGAGGATAGACTCTTCAATTTCAGCAAGCTTCTTTTTGTTAGAAGCAGCATCAATAACGAGTTACTCTTTCTTCTGTTAGAGTTCGGGGTTCTCTTTTTCGACAGTAATACCAAGTAACTGATCAGCAAGACCCTCGAAGGTAATCATGAAGTTCAAAATAGTAACCTTGGTAGATACTTCTGGCAAGTAATGAGGGTTCCTAAGATTAGTAGTCAAGTAGAATTTAAAGTTCATAGAGTACTCAATAATAGAGTCACCAATCTTAATGTTATAGGAGGCTCCTCGTTTGACGATCTGCTTCTGGAGTAGAGGTTCAATTGCAGGGTCGAGTTCTTCCATACAGTTTTCAATAAGGACAGGGGTTCCATTACGGATGCAGCCTTCCAAATGCTTAAGGTAGTTACCATCGGAGAATTTAAGGACCTTAATCTTGTCATCCTTTCCGAGGTTACGAATCCACTTGTTAGCTTAACCCTAAGGATCGATAAATAGAGGCCATCTTCTTGCGGTCTTAGTGATGATAGCGTTATCAACAGAGAAATCATCAGAAGGCAAGGCCCACAAGTTCCACTGGCGAATCTCAACGGGGTCACCAAGAGTTTTGGAGAGGGAGAATTTACCAGAGTTAGGGATCTTTCTATCGGTAGATAACTGCACCCAAATAGCGAGGATTTCGTCTCTATAAAGAGAGTTAAAGGCTCCAAGATAGGCAATAAGTCCAGCAGAGACAAGAATATCTCCAGTAAGGTTGACCAAATCAATAGACAAATCTTCGGAAAGTTGCTTCCATCTGGTCTTTTCCTTAGACAAGGATGTAATAAGACTTTCGGCCTTGATCAATCTAGCTTTACAATCAGCAAGCTGCTCTTCAAGGCTTTAAAGTTCGTCCTTAGAGTCTTACAAAGCCTGCTTGAGCTTGTTTACTTTAGCCATAATAACAGCGAGCTCATCTTGTTTGATCTTAAGCTCCCCGGCAACAACATCGTATTCAGCCTAGGCCTTTTTGAGTTGAGCTTTCTTGGGGATTACAATCAAGTTAACGTGGTAGAACTTAAACATAGCAATTACCCAAGAACCAATATTAGCAACAACCGTAGAGACAGGAATGAGGGCTTCTCTGTTGAACTTAGGCATTTCAACGAAAGGCTTGAGTTTGTTGATGAGGGCTTAATCAATAGCTTCCTTGTCGTAATTAAGCATCATACCCAAGAAACCAGTAGAGTTCATAAGTCCTTGAGTGGGCTTCCAGTAATCAGTTTCCTTCTTTTGAGTTTCAGGGTTCATCTTCTTAATGGGATCAACACGCATGAGAATACACACAGCAGACATAACCATTCTAGTATCAGCAGTAGGTACATTGACAGATTTAATTAAAGTGATATCGTTCTGCTTAATGTTCTTCAAGGCTTCTTCAGCAGCTCTGAGGGCAGGCATGGCTTCTTCTAGAGCCTGCTTACAGTCTTAAGCAATAGCATCGGCAGCATCGGCTTGTTTCTGAGCGATAGCTTCATCCTTACCGACAGCTACAGCAATAACTTCAGCCTCAGCAGCTTCTTTCTCAACGATGACGGTTTCAGCTCCAACTTCTTGTGCCTTAATAACAAGCTTAGGCTGCATGTCTTCAAGGACAACTCTCATATCTCCGACCTTTTATTCGGTGTTAATAAGAGTATCGTAACCGTTAGCATACCTGTCTCTGTTTTGCTTGACGGCAGCTCTTCTGCTTGCAAGTAAAGTCTTGAAGGTAGTAATGAGCTCGAGATAAGAGGTAGGAGTTACATAATAGTGACGCTTGAGTTCGTTAAGGAACTTAGTAGCTTGGTCAGCAGTGGTGGTGTGGAAAAGTTGCACCATCTCACAGCAAGAGGTTCTAACATCATCGTCCATCTCAACGTCAGCCAAGAAGTTATCAGCTACACTTTGTAGGGCATCAGCAGGCCAGGCAGAGAACCAGTCAATAGTTGTGCAATTAACTAGAGAAGGGAAAGCAAGGATTCTCTTTCTAAGGGATTCTCCAATAGGACTGAAGCAGAGTACGATATGAAGTCCCTTCTTGCAACGCTCTACGAAGTAAGAGAAAAGTTCAGCGGGAGCACCAGATTAGCATCTGCCTTCATCTTTAGCTGCAGCACGTACAGAATCACAAACTTCAACCTTATCTTCAGGGGTGAAAATGTTGGGTACTTCTCCAGAGTTAAGAATATTGTTCACATCTTCGAGGAAGGCCTCTTCTTTAATAGAGTTATCGTTAAATATGAAAGAAGTGGGCTGTCCCTTTCCACCACAAGATCTCATGAGAGACTTAATATCTTCACGGAACTCGATCATTCTGTATTGCTTCTTAATTTCGATCTAGAAGACATCGTAGTCAGGAATCTTAGAAGCAAGGCGTGTCAAGGATTGGCGACCAGAACCACCGACACCGACCAATAGAGCGTGACCATTAGGTTGCTTGATAATACGACAAATTCTGAGTAGATGCTCAATAGCAAAGTTGAAAAGTACAAGCTGCATAGGCTTATCGGTGTTACCGTTGTATTGGTCGAGAGCGTTGTTAGCACAGGACTTCATTCTATCAGTATCAAGAGCTCAGTGTATTCTCTTTCAGGCATTCCAAAGGGAGTGTAAATATCACCGAAAAGGAGACCACGGAATTCATCAAGAGTATCAACCTTTTGATCTCTGTTGTTATCCAAATGCTTAAAAAGGATGTCGAATTGGGCGCCGAAAGGAGCTCTGACACACTCTGTAATAGCTCCCATCATCCATTTACGATCAGTATCGTTGACAAGTCTATCACCGAATACACGAACAGTCTCATGAGCCCATAGTCTAATTCCAACATCAGAGTTAGCAAGTGCCTCTTTGCCGATAGAGCAGAAACCACATATAACCTTAGAGACATCTCTCAAGTTGAAAGTGTAATGACTCTTAACGGGAGTAGGTCTTAAATCTTCTCCGATTCTTTTGTAAATGTTAAGAGTAGCCATAACGATCTTCTCATTCATTCCAGAAACTTCAGGATTGAAACCTCCAGTTCTGAAGTAGTAACTAAGAATAGAAGTAAAGATAGACTTCATTGTGTTCTCATCAGTGAAGGAGAAAGAAATTGTGTTGAAATGTCTCTGGAAGCGAGGAGTAATAACGGATTTACCACCACCAGGAGGTCCCATAGCACAGACAAGCATACCATCAATAAGGTTCTTGAAAGGATGGAGAGGGTCTTTACGGTCGTACCAGCCTCCTTGATCTTGCCACTATCTTAGGATTTCTACAGGGGGCATAGCGCCAGAGGACTCAGCGTTAGGCATGTTTAAATCATCGACAAAGACGACCGAACGGAATCCAAGTTTAGGACCGAAGTTACCTCTCTTTCCACGCTTCTGATCCATCTTAAGATCAACCAAATCCTAAACCATGTTGGCCTTAGATTGTGCGGAGAATCCACATTCAATAGCGATGAATTTATCTTAAGGGAGCTTGTTCATGAGCACGTTCTGGATGTAAGCAGTTTTACCAGTACCAGTAGGTCCAACGAATAGAGTAGGGATCTTGTTGTAGATGTTGTTTTCTACGATGTAGGAGTATCTGATAGAGTCGATAGTAGTTACGACAATATCCTGTACAACAGTACCTTCGGGGAACTTGTCTCTAGCAGTCATATCAGCAAGATCAGTCCAGGGTCTCCAAGAGTTTTTGGTAGAATCATAAACATAATCGTAAATGGTTCCACGATCGAAGCAAGGGTTAAGGACCTTACGGGTAAATTTCTTAAGGTGATCAAGAGAGCCTTCGCAAATGGCCTTGAAGTGTTTGTCAAACTTCTTTCTGCCGTCAGTGTCAACAGAGATGCAGACAGACCAGATGCAAGAGTAAATGAAGGAAGAATCGATAATCTGGGCGATTACCTTTTTGTCAAGTTCCTTAAAGAATCCTTCTTCATTGAAAGGAGTAAATAGGACAGTCAAGTTTCTCAAAAGACCGTTGATTAAGTTCTAGTCAACAGTAGGAGTAGCTTCATGAACAATTCCATCGCGGATGAAATCGAGAGAAGGTTGAATTATGATTTCAATAAGCTCTTCAATTTAGGCAACGTATTTCTCATTACCATCCATCTTAAAGAACTTAGGTAGTGTGCCTAACCAAGAAGTAGTAAAAGGCTCCCATCCAAGCTCTTAAGGTTGCATGTAGACCATACCACATCTGGAGACAGTGGCAGGAGAGGCGACTAGCAAGTCCATAGGCTCAAACATCATAGTCATGTTTCTACCCATAACAATCTGCTCTCCATTTGTAAGGCAAAGCTTTTTGTTATCATCAAGTACGGTATTCATACTCTCAATCCAAATGGCATCAACGGGACCATCAAAGATCAACCAGCGTCTGTCTTTAGGATCCATAATGGCCAAGTTTCTGTACCAAACAGCCAAAATTCCATCAGTCCAATCGTTACTGACTTCATCGAAAGTACCATAGAGTTGGGCAAGAGAAATAGACTTAGGGTTCACGGTTTAAATCTTAACGTGACACTCATTCATAAGTCCCTTATCGGATAGCTGTCCAAGAGCGTCAGCAAGAACTTTCTCAGCCATTGTTTTTCCAGCGAAGGGCTGGCCAACAACCATGAGTCCATGACGGACAAGAATCATCTCATAAAGTTGAATGATTTTGTCGAGCATGTAAGGTGTGGGTTAGAGGTTGTACTCAGGCTTAAGGCAGCAAGTTTTGACTGCATTAATGAGATCAACATAATCGGGCTCAGGAAGTACTGTTCCAGGGAAGAGATCCTTAGTGATAGAAGAGTAGAGAGGTAAATCAAAGGACAAGAACTTAGCCAAGTTAACGTCATTAATAGCTCTTAATACCAACTCACCTTCATCTTGAAGAGGGAACTTCTTTTTAAGGTTACCAGCAGCAGTAATGACAGACTTTACAGCACGCATTCCGTAATCATAATGCTTCTGAGAAGATAACTACTCGGAACAGAGCGTGTAAGTTGTAGTAATCTTAGAAGAGAGAGGAGCAGCCATGTCGAATCCGAAAGAATATAGGGAGATTCTAGCGATAAGAGTGTAATCAGGCACCATCATAGCGACAGTTCTAAAAAGAGCCTTAAGGTTATCAGGGAGCTCAGATCTACCAGCATAACCGGGATTCATAGTAATGAAAGCATTACAGGTAAATTTAAGGGCAGTCCAGCATCCATCGAAATCGAAATGATCCAATCTCTTAGCAACAGCACTCTGAATCATCTGCATTTGTTGGGCAACAACAGAGAGCACATCCTTCTCAATACGGTTAAATTCGTCATAACAAGCCCAAGCACCGCAAGAGGCTAGACCCTTGAAGAACTTAAACATTTGTAAGTGATCCATTTGATCAGAGCAGTTGAACACAATACACTGACGGGCTAAAGCCTTAGCCAAATCCTTTACAGTTTCTGTCTTTCCTGTTCCAGCAGGTCCTTCAGGAGCACCGCCATAGTTAAGGGCAATAGCAGAGCAAAGAGTTCTGTAGCATCTATCAGTTAGGGGTGTAATAACCAAACGAGCTGAATTACCAAGATATTCATAGTTATAGTCACACTCGTTGATAATAATCTTGACTGTAACATCGTTGTCTTCCCAGTAGTAACGGAGCTGTTAAAGCCAAGCAAAAGAGGTATGAGAAGATTCGTTAGCAGCGATAAGGTTATCCTAGACCACATCCTTAGCATGGACATCGAGCACAATCATAGCCTCAATAGTGCATCTCTAGAGGGCAGTAATAGGGGAACGAACCAAGTTAACTAGTCCTTCCATCTGCTTAGTTAGCTTTTAAAAGAACACTTCAAGTCCAGCAATGCCACCCTTTTTCATGCCTTCTTCGGCTCCTTGAGTCCATTGCATCATATCGATAGCAATTACAGCCATACCAGGCCATCCACTGACTACCCACTTCTCACGCTCTTTCTTCCCGTAGTCAGCGAGACATTTCTCGTGCTCTGACTTAACGGTCTTATGCATGATGTCTTCAATTTAAAGAAGCCATTCTTCAACATTACCGCGAGCGGCGATGGGGTCGATAACACGGGTAAAGTTGACCTGCTCTTTTTCAGCCGAAATCATTCCGTGAATCTTCTTATCATCGTCGAAGATGAGTCTGTTAATACCCTCGAAACACTTCATAATGTGAGGCTGGACTTTGGTAGGCTCCTTAGTCTCAGACAAGATTTCGAGTAGCTCTTCGTTAGAAAGGAAGTAGAAACGAGGGAAGAGTCCCTGCTTGGATTCTAAGTACTGGTTAAGACCTTTTTGTACTTCTTCAAGCTTGTTATCAGCACCAGATAACATTTCAGTTAGTCCTTCAATCTTCCAGACAGCTTCGGCAGTGGGATCGGCATGTACTTATTTCATAAGTGTCTTCCAAACACGATCGACGTCTCTGAAGATAGTTCCATGCTGACGCATTTGGTTCATAAGATCTTCTGAAGAGAATACAGGCTCGAGGTAACGCCAGGTCTATTAAACCTTAATCCAGTAGTCTAGGAAGTTCTGAGTGCGATCGAGAGTCTTTTCCCATTCAAGAATTTCATCAAGCATGAAAACAGCGTATGGAGAACCCTTCATGGTTTGAGTCTTAATAAGTTGATCATCAAGAGTGGTTTAGATGAGCTCAGCAGACTCTCCATCAAGAATGTAAGTGTCTTTGTGCTCTTTAGTGTTGAAAGCTAGAGGAATCCATTCTTCTTTCATAGAAGACATAAGAGTTTCATTTCCAAATTCTTTAGCAGCAACATCAGAAATTTCTTCAATAGCGTCAGTGCATTTAGTGATACCCATAGATTGAATAGCTTAAATATCCATGTTAAGTTCAAGGTTCATTTCAATGTCTTTACCTTCGTTAATCTTTTGGTTAATTCTGGCCATATGTTTGGGCTTAAGTCCCTCAACATTCAATGCTCTGATTACACGAATCCAGGGCTCAAAAGTCTCTAGAACCTTTAGCATATTGTCAGCCATGTTTTTAGGGTTCTTGAGTTTCATCATGTCGAAGGTGTTCTTAGACACATTACAAGCAGACTTCATTTTACGGAATCTTTGCTCAATGTCCTCAGGATCAAGTTCTTCAAGGGGCATTCTAGTCCAAGCATCAGGAAGGTAGGGATCAACAGTCTAATGGACGTCAAGAGCCAGCTTCCAGAGAGATTCGTAAGGCATGATAGCTTTCTTGATTTTAGGAAGCTAAGGGAAGTCAGTAATCTCAAAATCAAGGTCGCCTTCTTAGGAGTTGATACTAGTACGCTGAGTAGAAAGATTTACCAAGCGAGTCTAAATAGCAGCGATGCTTTTAACAGTCTCTTCAGCAATTTGTCTTCTTTAAATATCCTTAAGCTTTTCAACACTGCGGTTTACATCTTCAAGCTCAGTTTAGAAGGCTCTAGTCTCATCCAAAAGGCGCTTTTCGATCATGCTCTTGTTTTAATCTAGATCACTAGAATGACCCTCAATAAGATTTCCGATCTTGTTGACATAAAGGTTAGCAGAATGAACAGGCTTAATGATTTCATTAGTGTTAGCCTGGATTTCTTCTTAAGCCTGAGGGTATTTATATAGGAACTGCATCCATTCCATGACGTCATTGTAATTATTGACGATTTCAGGACGTTTCTTAGTCTTAACCAACTCGAGATAATCGTAAGCAGCAACAAGCTCAACAGTAGTAGTAGCTTTTTATCCGAAAATAGACTGAATTTCACGCACATCTCCGACAACGGTAGCAGATAACTCGTTGTGGACATACTCACCAATTTTGTTTAGCATAGTGGTTATGTTGTATTAACATTCTTCCACCAATTTGTCGTTTAGAGTCTCGCATTCGACAAGGAACATGCTCATTCTAATTTCGAAAGGCATTTTAGTTCTGATCTTTTCGATAGTAGCTTCGTACTTGTCAATTCTTTCTTAGAATTCTTAACGATCATAGGGCTTCTTCTCGAGGAATTCGGCTACTCTTTCTCTCTCAGAGATGAGATAGGTGTATTCATCGTAGACGTTGATGACCTTGCAGGTGACTTAAAGGTTCTCCATAATAATTTCTTTAACATCCTTCATAGCAGCCTGGACAATTTCATCATCAGGCTGAATGTCCCAGAGATGGGTCTACTCGGGGTTGCGGAAACCTAGATCAGGCCTAGGGATCTAGTTGATCTTCTCAATCATGAAGGGGATGACGCGAACCAGACTCTGGAGTACTTCCATTTAGTCTTCACCGAATTTGATATCCTTAGCATCAATCTCTAGCTTGAGAGTGATAAAAGTCTGCTCAAATTCTTCATCAGGGCTGTATTCGCGGCTGATGATATCCTCAGGGCTGGGATAGGTGTTTTCTGGCTTTTGGAATCGTTTGTAGAAGTCCACATATTTAGTAATGGAACGAGTGACAAGGTCTCTAACTTAGTTAGACATAAGAGCAGCTACAGAGTCGCAGAAGTTCTTAGTTTAGTCTTTGTCGAGGTTATCGAGTTCTTCTCTTAAGATATCTCCAGCAGATTTGCTCCACTCCGTTCCGAGAAGGGCACGAACATTGTCAGTCTATCTCTTTTACAAAGAGTTGAATTCAGCGAGAGGTACAGGTGGGTCAGCAGAGTCGGGGAGGTTGACAAGGAGGGTCTAATAATAGTCCTTTTCTCTCCAGATTCTCATAAGCTCAAGGGTAGCCTGAGAGCAGATGCAAAGGTTCTCACTCATGAGCATGCGAGCCATCATGACATTATGCTTCCATTCTTCATCAGGCTCAATACCCTTGTAGAAGTCATCACCCCAAGTAATAGGCTAGTCGAGGACCTGCTGGATTCCTAGACGCTTCATTTCGTTTTCGTCCTTGAGGATATAATCGAGAATACTCTTTCTGACACTGTCAAAGTAATCCTTGTTGATTTCGTTGAGCATAGAATCAATCATGTATTCAATTCGCTCTTTCTCAACGTAGTGGAGATCTCCAGGGATGAGCTCAATGATGTGAGTCAACCAATACTGGCGGATAGGAGCGATGACATCGACAGAAATCTCACGCTCAACGTATTGACGGTAGCGAGAGTAGGATTCACGTCTGGCTTAGATGCGTCTACTATCAGCGTTCTGAGGGTAGATTATAGACATGTATTCTTCAGCTTCATCTGCGGGCTCAACGTCGTTTTCGCCAACAATATCAAGCTTAGTTCCAGTCTCACTGATATCCTTGTACTTAACGACACGGATTTCAGTGTCGATGTAGAATCCTTTAGCACTGGGAGTGTAATTAGTTCCAACCTTGTGGCATACAGAAAGGTAGTGTTTCTGAGACGAGCAAGGGGCAGCCAAAGTACGGCTGAAGGGATCAATAACAGGAGGGAAACGACTGATTGCCTTAGCGGGCTTCTTGAAGCTCTGTTTCATGAGAGAAGCAGGATCACTGGCGAGGAGGGAGAACTCTTGTTGTCTGAGTTATGGGTCATCTCCAGCTCCGAGAAGGACAGATGCGATCTTCCCTTCGTTGGCAGGCTTCTTATAGCGACGGGTAGGAGAATCGTTCATGGAGGCAGAGAAAGTAGATTGCTTTCCGCCAGGTCCTCTCATGCTGGCCTGTAGTCCGTTAGGTCCATAGGACATGGAGGCCTGGTAAGATCTAAAATCTTGCTGTTAGCCTTCGTAGCTTTCACGCATGGGGTGGTCAATAGGAGGAAGCATCTCTCCACGTCCCATAGGGCCCAAGTCCATAAGGTTCTTAACAGTCTGCTTGCCTTGAGATCCAGAGGGCTTGATCTTGTTGAAGGGTGCGTACATGATCTGGCCTTGCATTCCTTAGAATTTACCGAATTCCTGAAGGTCGATTTCGACGTTTTTGCCATCAGCGAGGAGTTCTCCAATTAGCGTAAACAAGTTAAGTAGTGAGCTGTGGAAGACTCCCTTCTCCATGTTAGCTGTCTTAGACATGACGGGGAAGTTAGGCTTGGTTGTTGGGGTAAGCACAACGTTGGTTTGGGCTTCTACCTCTTCCATCTGAGGATGGTACTGCAGCTTGTGGTTGCCGAGGAAGTACTCGTTGAGCTGTAGGTACACGATCCTGGTGTTCTCTCTGATGGGCTGGTAGCCAACAGTACCAAGGTTCTGTAGGGTTACTGCACGTTATTAGTCAATCTGACTCTGGCACCATTTAGTGAATGAGGCCCAGACTAGCGCGTAACTGGCCTGACTAATGACGTTTCCGACGGTGTTACCATCTCCACGGAAGTTTCTCTCGACTGCCTCTTGATAGAGACGGTCTAGGTCGTAGTATTAAATACCTGAGCTTTACATTGTTATCCTTTTGTCGATTTGAAATTGACTGGTGTTCGG
>Ga0115100_10129100_pt1 | contig 12093 bp, 2 predicted proteins | sample MBTome_3_FD_89642 | JGI IMG/M metagenome (GOLD analysis project Ga0115100, IMG submission 89642) | Marine eukaryotic communities from Pacific Ocean to study complex ecological interactions - MBTS_2Apr14_M1_3um Metatranscriptome... | ecosystem: Environmental > Aquatic > Marine > Oceanic | place... | reverse complement strand
CAACGTTTTGTTTATAACATTACCAAAAAGATAGGAAAAAAAAAAAGAAAAGAAAGAAGACTTGTTGTTGTTGTTGTTGTTGTTGTTGCGTATTTTGTGGTATGGATGTCGTTGTGTGTGTGTACAATAGACACGCGCACAAAAGTCATTACAATACCTTCTGGCAGAGCAAAGCAGCACCCTTGTTAACCCAGTAATTCGGGGGTTTATCCGTTGGAAAGTGGATTGGCACAACAAAGTTAGTCGAGTGCCCTGTTGTGGACAGCATGCCTTGACGGAAGTTGGTCTTGTACATAGGAGAGTTGTAGTCTTCAGGTGGGATCACAAAGTTTGGCACCGGCAACATGTGAACAACCGGGCAGTATGACACCATCTCGCCTTCATGCGAGTCTGCAAGCATCTTGGTCTCATCGTCCCACCGGAATGCCTCCATGAAGATGCCGTGGGTCAGTACGCCATCTTCAATCTTCGGCAATGTTACGCCAGCTTCCTCCACGGTCTGGCCTGGGTCGATGTAAATGCCCGCCTGCACCTCGAATTTAAATGTCAAGGTATCAATAGGGATGCCATGCTCACGGGCGTGCTCCTGCAGCGTGCCCGTCAGGAAACCCTGCGTGTAGTAAAATCCAGACATCCAGAATGATGCTGGCTGCCCATCGACGAGCCACGATTGAATAAATTCAAGTCGCGAGACCAAATCACTTACCCATGCTCCAAGCGGCTGGAGGGACGGGTACGATGACGAAGACCACATCTTTGGTACCTGGTTGTTGATAAAACCGTTGTAGATTTGTTCAAGCTCTTCGCTCATCACCACAAGCCCTTTGATGGCCTTCTTCAGGTTCTTGATCGAGTCCCACAGCACAACGAGCAGTATGTTGAACCGGTCCACCTCTTGCCGCAGCACCGTGCTTAACGACTTGACCTGGCCTTTTGCGTCCCGATCAAACGTGTGCTCTTTTGCTTCATCAATATCGATCAGCGTCTTTCGGAGTTTCTCTTGAATCATGTCAGCAACCTCAAAGACAATCTCATCAGGCGTCTTTTCTGCCCCGCTCGTGGTCAGGCGAGGTTGGACGGAGAGAACGCTGCCAATCAATTTTGATGTCTCGGACGACAAGAACGCCATGTTGGCATTCTCGTGCAAGCCAAAGATATCGGGGGCATCGCTGAAGGGAAAGGATTCAATGTAAGTAACATACTCTGCAACAGTGTCGAATTCGGCCGGATAATAGATACCAGACTCTGAGTACGTGAAGCCAGGCTCCAAGCTTTTCTCGATGAAGAACCGCGACAAAATGACGCGGAGCGTCCGCTCATCCCAGTGGTCTGTCACACGCCCGCCGTAGTACACTTCGCCAATCAAGTACGTCAACGCATCCCAAGGCACGCGTCCTTGCTCCTCAAGGAAGATGGCCAGGTTTGCAAGCGTGGTTTCGAGATCTGTTGTGGAGAAGCCGTAGCTAATGTTCCAACCAAGCGGACCAAACTTTTTCCGTTCTTGAATGTTGGCGTGGAAAAAACAAAGCCCAAAGATTAACTTCCTGTATGTTACTCCAAGAGGATTGCTAGCAAAACCGTCTGGGTCTACGCCAGCAAAAGATGCACGAACGTTTGCACGCAAGCCCTTTGGCGGCTCGTTGGTGACCTTCACAGAGTTCTGCAGCACACCGATCGGGAAGAAGTTGCACGGCATGGACGACAAGTAGAGCCGGAAGTCCGCGTGCACCTGGGCATCTGGGAGAGCGAGCCCTTTGATCACCACTTCCATACCGTTCATCCACGACTTTGCCAGATGGCAGTTCTGCAAGAAGACCCATCGTCCTTCCTTGCAAGCCTTTGCAATCATCCGCTCTGCCACCGGCCCTTGCCCTTGGCCCAGGGAGATGGCGTCGTACCTGTCCGAAAAGTCCAACCCCTTTGCAAACCGCATAAAGCCAGTCATCGGGTCAGAGCCGGTGGAAAGCACGAAAATCAGAGGCACCGTTGGGCTCAAGTCTTTGTACACAACTTCAAGCTCAATAGGCACAGATTCGACAAACGTCGGGCCAATGTTGCAAGATACGAACTGAATGGTAGCGTCGATCACCATGTGAGTTGCAACTGTTTTGATCAAGAGAAGCTTTTCAAAGTCGTCAAGCTTCTCGTTCCAGTCAATTGCGCATTCATCAGCACACCCTGCCCACGGTTCTTCGTTATTGATAAAGACTGTCAACGAGCCGATTGTGATGCTGAAAGGCCGAGCAACGAGGTCAGCTGTGAGCCCTTCATAGACATCAGCCAGACCAACTTCAAGATCGTAGCAGTTGTTCCAAGTGAGCTCTTTAAGCCAGTCTAGAGTTGGCTTCTCTGGACGAGTCTTGTCGCCAGCACCGGCGCCCCGAAGATAATAGTTCCACGTCTTTGCATTGATGTCACCTCTGCCGCGCATGATTTCAGCACACAACATAAAGCTGAACACCAACTTGTGCTTTTCAAAAAGACCACGCGAAATATTGGTGAAAATATTGCTTGTCGAGTAGTCCATAATTGTTGCCAATCTCTTGTCAAGATCGTCCGACTTTTCGCTCTGATTGATGCAAAGGACGAACAAGTTCTTAAAGTAGCCCAACGAGTACTGGTACATTTCGTCAATGAGGCCAATGTCAGCAATGACAAAAAAAATGATGGCACCTCGGATTGCGACAGGCTTGTACTTGTTTCTTGCTTCGGTGATACCCTTTTCAGTCACCTCTGCTTCTACCAGACGCTCGCCAATTGCGGTAGAAGTTATTTTGGATTCTCCAAGGGTCGAGATCAACACTTCGTCATCAAGAATGTTGCCTTCAGAGTTGAACAGTAACTTCAAAATCTTGTCCTCAATCGATTTCAATTGTGCTTTGTCCTCGTTGATCGCCATGATCAACTTAGTACGTTTCTCCTCCAGGTCTGGCCTTTCAAGACGCACGACATCACCCAGAAGCTGGTCTTCAAGGCCAACCTTGGTCACAGTAAAGTTGATGATGGTCACTTTAATGCAAATCTCTGGCAAGTAGTGCGGGTTGCCCAGCTTTGTGGTCATATAGAACCGGAAGTTTTTGTCGTAGTCGACGTCTGAGTCGCCAAGACGGATCAGAAGACGACCGCCTTGTGTGAACGTTTGCTTGAGCAAGATCGGTTCAAGGGATGGGTCCAAGACATCTTGCACTTCTTCGAGCAAGCAAGGTGTGCCCGTTCGTATGCAGTTTTCCAGAGTCCGCAAGAAGTCCCCGTCAGTCAACTTGATCACTTTGAGGCCATTGCGCCGTTCCATAGTACGGATCCAGGTGTTGGCTTGATCCTGCGGATCAATCATGAGCGGCCACCGTCGACCTTGCGTCACCAAGACGGCGTTCTCGATGGACAGCGTATCGTTTGGAAGCGCGTTCGCATTCCAGCCTCGGATCTGGTACGGATCGGACAGCACGTCCGCAAGGCCCATTCCCTCGGATCGCGGGATCTCAAGCTCGTCGCACTTTGCAGACCATGCCGCAACCAATTCTGCACGGTAGCTGCTTGTAAAGGCGCCAAAGTAAGCAACGCACGCAGATGCAAGGAACACGTTGCCGATCACGTCAACAAGCTGCTTGTCGAACATCTCAACAGACTCGGCCCAACGAACTTTTTCCGAGCCAAGCGAAGACTGCAATTGGCCAGCACGCTTCAGACGGTCCTTGGTCAACTGGGCTTGCCGTTCCAGCGACTCTTTCGCGTCGACAGACTCTTTGAACTGCTTCTGCAGTACGGCAATCTTGTCGGTGTATTCCTTGAGCGTGGCCTGCTTCTTTTTTAAGGCATCCATCGTCTTCTTCAATGATGCTTCAGCAGCTTCAAGCTTTTCACGCTTTGGTTGAACTGTCCTGAAGACGTGCGAATAAAGATCAATGGCACGGACCCACAAGCAGAGCGATTTGCACGCGCTGGAGGTCTTTGCAACCGTATCTGGCTGAAAGCGCTCGTCATCAATGTACTTTTTCAGCTTTTTCAAGGTTTTGTCTGTAACATTGTCTTTGTCGTAATCGACAAGCCACTTCATCAGATCGCTTTCACCGAGCAATCCCTTTGCTGTTTTCCAATCGACTTTGTTGCCTGTTTTCTTCGGAAACAGAGTGCAAACGGCCTCGAGCGTAAACTGCACTAACTCTGGCGGTGTGGCAAAAGCCTTGATTTCCTGAATATCTTTCTTTTCTAAAGATGCAAGCGCCTTCTGGGCACCGGCCAACGCTGGCAACGCCATGTCAAGATCCTTCTGAGCATCAGCTTTGATGGCCTCAGTCTCTTCTGCATCTTTCATTGCCATGGCTTCTTCCTTTGCAACGACTTCCTGCACCTTTTGCGTGTCGGCTTCTTCCTTCTTAACGTTGATCATCAGCGCGGCAGTTGCCTCAGACTTCTCCTTCAAGATTGGGGCAAGTGCAGTGAGCTCAACTTCCATGGTGCCGATGAGCGTGTCTGTTTCATTGAGCTTCTTCATACCAGATGCGTACCGATCACGCTGCAACATCAGATCCTGACGCTTTTTGCCAAGCATGGCAGTGTACAGGTTGATCAATTCCAAATACGACGTTGGCGTTGTGTAGTACCGCCGCCGAAGTTCATCATAGAATCTGTCTGCTACGGTGGCAACAGACGTGTGAATGACAACGCACATTTCAGAAATTTTTGATTTCATCTCATCCGAACCAAGATCCACAAACTCGAAAAAGCGAGTCGACACGGACTGCAACGCCTCTTCTGGCCACTCTGTAAACCAATCAATAGTACAGCAGTTCACGAGCGATGGGAACATACGGCACCTGGATCGGAATGCAGATCCGACAGGCGACATGCAAAGCACCAAGTGCAAGTGCTGCCGGACTCGGTTGATAAAAAAACCGAAGACAGCATCCCGCGTCTCTGGCAAGCCGGCAGCCTTTGCCAACGGCCGCACTGGGCCGATGAATCGTTCCACCTCTTCTGGCTCAAACAAGTTTGGCACTTCGCCAGAGTTCAGGATGTTGTTAATGTCTTCCAAGAATGACTCAACAACAATTTGCGTGTCGGTGAAAAGAAAAACAACTTCTTCGCCTTTGGTACCAGCGTGTAAGTAGAGCTGTTTCAAGTCTTCCCTAAACTCCGTGTGCCCATACCCTCGAGTGATTTCAATCTGGATGCACTTGAACCCGCCCATTACGCAGGCCATTCGGGTGAGGCTCTGCTTACCAGTGCCGCCAACACCGACCAGCAACGCGTTGCCACGTGGCTGCCGAATCATTCGGGAAATCCGGGAGACGTGCTCAATGGCGTCGTTAAAGAAAACCAAGTTCATTTCTTTGGTGGACTCCATGTTGTACGTGTCAAGGTATTCGTTGAGCACGGGGGCAATCTTGTCGTTCTCAAGCTTTTCGTACTGCCGATCTTCTTCGGAAGCACCAACCTTCATGTAATCGCCAAAGATGAGCGGCTTCTCAATAAAATCTTCCGCAGAAATAGTCTTTCGGAAGTGCTTTTGAGCCATCTCGGAGAGCATGCCGCAGTAGTAAAATTTGTCGTCTTTTGTTGTGAGACGGTCGTGAAAGACGCGAAGCGATTCGTGGAAGAAGAGATCAATCATGAGGTCTGGTTCTCGAACGACCTGCTGGTCGGCCTGCAAAATCCCTTGCACGACTTTACTAAGATCACGTAAGTTGAACAAGTAGTGCGATTTGTCCGGCGTTGGGAGCAGCTCGACTGCCATCCGCCCGTAGATTTCGGACGAAGCATCAATGATGTTCTTTGCCAAATTCTGGATTGGCTTGCTAAACTCCTCGGCAATTAAGAAGCCCTGCAAAATTTGCGTAAAAATGGTCTTCAATGCAAGATCGTCTGGTTTTGGCAACGAAAACATTGCGAAGTGCCGAATGAACCGCGGGGTCACTGGGTTCCGGCCACCTCCTGGCGGAGCGCAAGCTGCAACGAGCACCACGTCCTTAATGTCCTTCCAGAACAATTTCTCTCGATCGTAAAAGCCTTTAAAGTCTTGGTACTGCCGGAGTAATTCGATTGGCGGTTGAGAGCCGTAAGTGTCAAGCTTTGGCATGTTTAAATCATCGACGAAAATAACAACCTTTTTGTTAGCTGGAGCACCGAGGCGAGATTTCCCTTTCTTTTCAAGCTTTGACTCGATAATTTCCTGCGTCCTTAAGGCAGACGTCTGTGCAGAAAAGTTCAACGTCACCGGCACAACGACGCCCTTCTTTTCCATTTGCGCAAGACAATCAACAGCAATGACAGATTTGCCAACTCCAGTCAAGCCTGTAAACAAGGTGGACATGTTGGCTGCGGTGAAGGTCTCAAGCAAAAAGCTGTGCTTGACAGTGGCCACGGTTGGCACGAGCATGTCAAAAAACTCCATTTTGGAGTCGTACGTGAACTTTGGTACAACTTCTTCCCACTTCTCGAAGGTCGGCGGATGGTTTTCATAGTTCAGGCGGAAATCGAAAAGCAAGCCAAGGCCAGGGATTCGCACACCACGGACCTCAGAGAAGAGATCGCGCAAGTACGTGTCAAAAGGTTCGTGGAATTGTTGGTTTAAATTGCCGCCAATACCCCACGTCAAAGCGAAAACGAAGCTCATGGCAATCCCTGCTTGGATATCATCTTCATTCTCTTCCGTCACTGTGGCGTCAAGACCTGAACTTTCAACGCCGATCAATTGTTCCAAAAGAGTGCACATGGTGGCAACCTTGCCGAGATCGACTTGCTCCATTGCGACAGTGTAAGTCTTCCGCACAAAGTAAAGGATGTCTGACACGTGAGTCTTGAACAAGCCGTCAAGGAATTCCTTGCAGCCTTCATCAAGTCGGCCCAAGTTCTTGAGCCACCGGTCAAAGTAAGGCTGCCAGTTCATGTCCGACGGGTCTACGTAGACCATGCCGCAACGCGACACGGTCGCTGGAGACGCAACAGCAAGGTCTTGAACTTCAAAACACATGTGCATGTAAGGAGTCAACTTAATTCGTTCACTGTTGGCCAGGCACAACATCTTGTTGTCGTCCAGCACTGTGTTCATATTTTCAATCCACAATGCATCGACTGGACCATCGCACATAATCCACTGGTGATCTTCGTTCTCGTTACCAGCGTTGACACATTCACGAACTCGTGTAGCCATCAGTCCATCAGTCCACTCGCCAGAAGCGAGGCTTACTTCGCCGTACAGTTCACCCATGCTCACTGACTTTGGGTTCATCACGTGCGTGTGGACTGGCTTGTAGTCCTCTTTCTTGTTTGGGTCATCCGCCTCGTCAATGCTGAGTTTTGTGAGAGCCTCCTTCAAGACTTCGTAGCACGTTGTCTTACCGCCTCCTGTTGGACCGACAAGCATGACGCCGTGCCGCACAACCATGGTCTCGTAGAACTGAATAATCTTGTGGACCTGAGGTTCGTTTGCAGTTAACCCTTTCTCGGCGCAGCAAAATTCAATGGCTGTCTGCAATGAACCATAATCGTGGTCCTCAAGCTCAATGCCTGGGAAAAGGTCAGAAAGGATGGCTTTGAAAAGAATGGCATCGTCGGTAAGGAACTTTGGCAAGTTAGAGTCACGAAGGGCGGTCAGCAGCACTTGGGCTTCGGATTGACCAAGTCGCGATCGCTTGAGCGAGCCGGCCATGACAAGCACAGACTTGACAGCACGCATGCCGAAATCGTAGTGATCTTGTTGCGAGAGCTGCTCAGAGCACAGCTTGTACATCTGGACCATCTTCCGCGCGAGCGCAGTCGGATCTTCAAATCCTTCGCTGAACAAAATGACTTCAGCAATCAAACCGTAGTCTGGGACCATCATCGACATCGGTCGGAACAAAGCCTTTAAGTTGTCCGGCAATTCAGTCCGACCTGCATAGCCTGGATTCATTGTGATGAAAGCAGCGCACGTCCTGATCAGACCGATTTCTCTACCTTCAAAGAAGAATCGATTTTGCCGTGCCACCTTTGCGTTCCTGATGGTCAGGATCTGTTGGGCGATCACAGAAAGCACTTCGATATCAATCCGGTTGAACTCGTCAAAGCAGCACCACGCGCCAGACTGGGCGAGACCTGCAAAGAACCGGCCAGTCATACGGAAGTCCATCTGCTCAGAGCAGTTGAAGACAACGCACTGGATACCAATAGCCTTTGCAAGATCCTTGGTGGTTTCTGTCTTGCCGGTACCTGCTGGTCCAGCTGGAGCTCCTCCAAGATCGAGCTGGACAGCGCCAAGCAGGCACAAGTAGCACCGATCCGTGAGTGGTGTGACGACAAGACGCATATCTGCGCCCAAGTACTCGTACGAATAGTAGCACACTGCGTTGGACATTTTTACCACGCACGTGTCCAAGTCTTCGTCCCACAAGTATCGCAATTGCTTTGTCCATTCAAATTGCTTTGCATCGTCGCACTTCACCTTGATCATGTTGGTGATAATGTCACGTGCGTGCACGTCAATGGTAATCATTGCCGACAGCACTTTTCGCACCAACTTCGCAAGCTTGCCACGAGCCAACGTTGCAGACATGGCCAGCTGACCCTTGAGCTTCGTTTCATATTCGCCAAGGCTTGCAATCGGATTTTCAGATGCAAGGCATGCTGATACATCTTTTGTCCAGTAAATTTGGCTGACCATCAGGACAATCTGAGATGGGTGGCCTTGCGCCCATTCGGTCCGTTCTTTTGCTGCGTAATCAACGATGGAGGCCTTGGCTCCCATAGTGAGAGCTTTAACCATTGCCTTTTCAACATCACCAAGCCATACCTCCACATTTCCACGCGCCTTGAGGCCTTTGCCGTATTGGACTTGCTCGCCCCACGGGCAGTTCATCGCCAAGATGTCATTTGTGTACTTCTTCTCGCCGTCTTCATCGACGCCACCGTCGCCGAATTCAAGGCTCTTGATAGCATCAAAGCATTTTCGGACGTGCGGTTGCACAGCCAAAAAGTTCCTTGTCTGCGACAAAATTTCGAGAAGTTCATCGTTGGAAAGAAAGTAGAAACGTGAAAACACTGCACGCTTGCCTTCGAGGTAATCTTCAAGGCATTTGTTGATAGTGTCAAGAAGCGCGTTGTTCTCGGTGAACATGTCCAAAAAGCCCGGGGTGCAACCAGCCCGGAGAGCGTTCGGGAAGGAATTTGTTTTCCGCATCGCCTCTTTGAACGATTTGTCTACCTGCTGAAACATCTTTGCTTCCTCTGGCAGCTGACGAATGATATCCGGCGCCGAGAAGATGGACTCGAGGTATTGCCAAGAACGTTGGCAGTCCATCCACTGCTCGAGCGTCTTTGAGAACAAGCTGAGCGCCATGGTCATGTTTTCAACTCTATCCTTGATTGGTTCGCAGTACCGTGATCCAGAAATGGTGGAGATGTTCACTTGGCTGTCGTCCAAAAGCACTTGGATTTCTTCAAGTTTGCCTCCGAGAATATAAACGTCCTTGGAGCCCCGGTATTCGATGCACTCAAACTCAACCGGCAACATGGCTTCTGGGTTGTCAACCGTTTGCCCCTTTTCATCGACAATCTTCGGTGGCTTCCCGTTGCCGTTCCAACTTTCTTCAAGCTTGGTCATCATGTTGTCGAGGGCAGCTTCACTCGATGCGCCACCGCCAATCTCCTGCAACTCTTCCACCTTAGAGAATGCTTCAAGCTCCTCCAACGACGACAACGTGAAAGGGGTGCTGGTTGCCCCGTTCTCTGCGTCAGGCTCACGGGGCAACATCAACCCCACAAGAACTTGATTGCCATCAGCATCCTTTCCGTAAATCGGTTCAATTGAAGCGTCGAGTACTTCGTTAAGCTTTGTCCAATGCCGCGGCATGAGAAATGGGTTCCGGAGGTCAGAAATGACAGGCACTTTTGCCTTCATTTTTTCAATTTTCATTTGCAACGCAGGAACTACATCGTTGGGAGGAAGCAGTTTGGACAAGCTATAAACCTGCTTGAAAAAGCCGTTCACCTCGTTGCCCAAGGCTTCAGCATCAATGTCGGTAAACGCCATCTGATCCCAACTCTTCATTTTATCTTCCCACTCCATAAAGTTCTTCCAGAGGTTGTTCTTTCCACGAACTTCTGCGTGCGTCTCTTCAAGCGACGAGAATTTAGTAACGTCAATCTTGAATTGCCGCTGATACTTCTTATAAGTCGCAGACTTTGCCTGCAACGTTTCCATCTCGTCGAAGAGACCAGACGTAAACTCGAGCGCTTTGACTGGGTCGGCATCGGCGTCAAACACAATGCGATCCTGCGACCGGTTCCGGACGTCGAGGACGTCGGCGCCGAGCGTTGAGATGTCTTTGTCAAGCACGTCAACAAATTTGTTGACCTTGTTTGGCATTTCGTCGACTTGCTCCTTGGCAATGTCTACAATACGCATCATTGCTTGACGCAACGTAGAATGCTCCGCCTGGTCTTCTGGCTCGCACCTGTCCGAGATCTCGTACTTGTCGATGAGCTTGTAAAACTCGGAGACGCGCTTTGTGTCCAACTCGAGTTTCTGCACGTTCGCTGTGACACCCGACAGGAATTCCAAGTTGGCAACAAATTCTTCAGTTGACTCTGGCTGCACATCGAGCCCTGTGCTGACGTTGTCGACCGCCCGAACCAACGCCTGGTTCTGTTTGGCAGCCAGCTTCGGCAGGACGTTTTCGACGATTTCGAGGCATCGTTGAGGCGACGGAAGCAAGATGGCTTTGAACGGCTCGCAGTCGAGCTCAAAGACGGCTACGATCACCTTCTTTGTGATTGCAGAGCCAAGCGAGTACATGCGTTTGTATTTGTTGAGCGACTGTTCGAAAAAGGCAGGTGCGTGCTCCGTCTCTTCGACCCATTTCACGTCGAGGCCTTCGTTACCCTTGTACATCTCTCGGAATCGTTCGAGAGTTTCTGAATACTTCAAAGACGCTTCAAACGAGCGGGTAATGGTCGAGGAAATGTCTTGCTGGAGCGACTTCAAGTCATCGTCGTCATCAAAGACGGCGCGCAAGTTGACGCCTTCACCCAACTCGACGTCTGCAACACGGCCCGCAATAACCGGCCGCGTGAAAGGCTGCATAACCGGGTCGAGCAGCAAGCATTCCAAGCCAATGACTGACGTCTGGAACAACTCAACCAGCTCCATGAGTTCGTCAACGACCGCGTGCACCTGTGGCTCAAAGATGAGCTGCTCGGTGTCCATAGACACTGTAACGGAGATGAGCGCTGGCTTCGCCGGCGTGATGTCTTCCTTGCTCTCTTTCGCCTTCCGGGCAGCAAACGTGTTTCCGGCCGCCTTCTTCTTTTCTGGCTGCCGAGGCATGTACTTTCTGCCGTCGGCAATGGTGACAAAGTATGGCAATTTCGAGATTGCAATATATTCTTGTGCTTGCTTCCGCTTGTACAAGGCGATTTCCTTTTCTTCAGGGCCAAGCATTTTGAATTCTTGAGAGTCCTCAAACTTTGGCTCGGCAGCAGCTGCGGCGTCTGCAAGCTCCCACCGGGTAAAATCTTTCGGTTCTGGATCACTACTTTGTTCCAGGGTGCCGACGTGCCTCTTCAACAGCGACACCGATTCAACTGCCAAGGCTTGCATTGCCCCGGCGACCAGCAGGTCCACGAGCCGAACGAAGTTCCGCAGCCGGTTGCACACGGCACGCTTGATTGCTTGCTGCGTGTACGTCATGGAGGCTTCGCCGTCTTCGTCAGACTCTGGGACCAAGTCTTGCCCGGCGTCGTTGGTCGGGAAGCCTTCTTCTGTCAGGAGCTGGCAGCATGCCTTCATCACGAGGGCAGAGACTTCAGACCGGAAGTTCCCGAGGCGTCCCTTAACCAAATCGATCTGCGTGTGCTGCGCTTCCATGAACTCGCTGAGAGTGTACGTCTTCGTGTCGTCAATTTGGCAGAGCTGCAGTTCGACGACGTCAATGCACAGCCGACGAATGTTGAGCAAAGCAGGCTGCAAGCACTTGTCCACCAAGAACAAGCCCTCCTCCAAGTTTCCAGCCATGCGAGCCCTCTTGGTCTTCACCACGACATTGCGCCAAACCGCATACTGCTTCCAAATCCGGAACATTCGGAACGTCTTCATTTGCCGAATCCTGGTAAAAGAAT
>Ga0115100_10027354_pt1 | contig 12169 bp, 9 predicted proteins | sample MBTome_3_FD_89642 | JGI IMG/M metagenome (GOLD analysis project Ga0115100, IMG submission 89642) | Marine eukaryotic communities from Pacific Ocean to study complex ecological interactions - MBTS_2Apr14_M1_3um Metatranscriptome... | ecosystem: Environmental > Aquatic > Marine > Oceanic | place... | reverse complement strand
GGATTTAAAAAGAGATTTAGTAAAATATGTTCGCGACAAGGCCAAGTCTAAATATAAAAAAGATGCGGAATGTTATATTTGCGGAGAACAAGAAAACTTAGATTTCCATCACTTCTACGGTTTAACCGAATTATTAGAAATGTGGTTACGTAGAAACAAGATACACATAACTCAAGAACAAGAAATATTAGCACTTCGTGAACAATTTATAAAAGAGAACGAAGATAAAGTCTATACTCATGCTGTTACACTATGTCATAGTCATCATTTAAGATTACATGGCATATACGGAAAACGCCCAAAGCTAGTAACAGCCCTAAAACAACAAAGATGGGTCGAGATACAGAGAGACAAATATGGCATGGTATGATAGATTTATAAACAGAAGCGACGAGGTTAAAGAAAACCCTGCGCAATATGTTATATCTCGTGACCAAGGTACAACTATTCAATCACAGGAAGTAGTACATAGTTACAGAAATGCCTATGAACAACTAGAGATAGTAAACAGAGCAGTCAACATGATAGTGGATGACGCTGCTGAAATACCTTTTGACGTTGGCGAAAAAATGCTAGGTGCTTCTCCTGTAGTTAAGAACATTAGAAGAAGTAGAGTAGACTTGCTATTAAACACAGAACCTAACCCGTTTCAAGATGTAAGCACATTTAAAAGAAATCTCTTAATAGACTTATTGATTGACGGTAATATTTTTGTGTACTTTGATGGTGCACATCTGTATCATCTTCCAGCGGAACATGTAACTATACATAGTGATGATAATACTTATATAGAAAAGTTTTCATATGATAACACTATAGATTACAAACCTTCAGAAATTATACATATTAAAGAAAACTCGTTTAAATCTATTTATAGAGGCGTACCAAGATTAAAACCTGCACTTAGAACTATGCAGTTACTAGGTAGCATGAGAAGATTTCAGGATAACTTCTTCAAAAATGGAGCAGTACCTGGATTAGTACTTAAATCACCAAATACTCTTTCTGAGAAAATTAAAGAAAGAATGTTACAGGCATGGGTTGCCAGATACAATCCACAGTCTGGTGGCAGAAGACCATTGTTTTTAGACGGTGGACTTGAGGTAGAAAACTTAACAGAAATTAGTTTTAAAGACTTAGATTTTCAGGAAGGAATTGCTTCCAATGAAAAGATTATCTTAAAAGCTTTAGGTATTCCACCGATTTTAATGGACAGTGGTAACAACGCTAACTTGCGACCAAACCACCGTTTGTTTTATTTAGAAACCATATTGCCTATTACTACAAAAATAGCATATGCTTTCGAGAGATTTTTCGGTTTCAAACTTGATGAAAATGTATCAGATATACCTGCACTACAACCAGAGTTAAGAGACCAAGCGGGCTACTATGCTACGCTTGTGAATACAGGTATAATGACACCGAACGAAGCAAGGGAGGCATTACGACTTGAAACAATTGAAGGGTTTGATCAACCAAGAGTTCCTGCGAATATCGCAGGTTCAGCAGCAAACCCAGAAGAAGGTGGCAGGCCGACAGAAGCCGCCCCAAGCGAGGAAGAATAATTATGACAAAAGATATGATGGTAAAAGCTTTTTCAGACTTTATGGCGTCAAAAGGCGTTGAAACAATGACATTAGCTGAATACAAATCATATGGTAACGATGTTCCAGTATTTGACTACGTTTTACGTAGAAGAATAGGTAGCTGGAATAGAATTTTATCATATGTAGCAAACAGACATCCTGTTTCTTTACCTAAGACAGTGAAAGTAGCACCTAAGAAGGTAACACCTAAGAAGGTTGCTCCTAAAACTGTGAAGAAGGAGACAAAAAATGTCAAATAAAATTTATCATTGGACGAGTACTTTTAAATCATTAGGCGAAACCGAAGATGGTGGAATAAACATCAAAGGTTCTGCAAGTACAAATGCACTAGATAGAGCTGGAGATATAATCGAAAGCGAAGCATGGACTAAAGGTGGATTGGAGAACTTTAAAAACAATCCAATTATACTTTTTAACCATGATTATAACAAACCTATCGGTAGAGCAACTGGTTTAGAAGTCACTGACAAAGGCCTAGATATTACTGCAAAAATATCTAAAGCTGCAGGTGACATTACTCATTTAGTGAAAGATGGTGTCCTTGGCGCTTTTTCAGTTGGATTTAGATGCAAAGAATCTGACTATATGACAGAGCACGATGGATATAAAATTAAAGACGCGGAACTATTTGAAGTCTCAGTATTATCAGTACCTTGCAACCAAGGGGCAACCTTTGGATTAAGCAAGTCATTTGATTCTATGGATGATTACAGAAAGTACCAAAAAGAAATATTACAGGCTAACTCAACTGCACCAGCAGATGCTGTTAAAATTGAGCAGCCAAGCGAGGAGAAATCCTCATCAACGGAGACTGATATGTCAGAAGAAAAAAAATCTCCTGAAACTTCAATCGATCTTGAAGCATTTGCAAAAAAAGTAGCAGAAGATACTGCGACTAAAATTGCGATGAAGCAAGCCGAACAGAAGGCAGCAGACGAAGCTAAACAACAAGAAGCAATTCAAGTTGAAGCTGAACAAAAAGCTGTTCAAGAAGCAAAGGAAATGGAAACAAAAACTATAGTGGAAGCTGGTTTGACAGGAGCTGAAAGGCTAATGAACGACCTAGAAACTAGAGTCAATGAAAAACAAGAAGACTTAAAATCAGTAGTCGATAGCCTAGAAAAGCAACTCGCTGAGAAATCAGAAGAAATCATGAATATTCGTGAATCTAAAAGAGTTTTTGCTAATAGACAAGGTAACGGCGACTGGAAGAAAGACTTTGAACAAGATGTTATGGATGCAAAATTTGCTGGTTTAGCGACTGGTAAAGGTTGGGATACAGACTACTCTAAGTCATTAATGGAAAAAGTTAATGCACAAGCAGGTGTAGAAGTATCTTCAGCTAACTTTGAACAGTTAGTATCAACATCAATTGAAAGAGATATCCAAAACGAGCTAGTATTAGCTCCATTATTTAGAGAAATTCAAATGAATTCCGCTAATATGGTTATCCCAGTATTACCAGACGCTGGTTATGCTGAATTTACATCAGGACAAACAGCTGGTGGAAGTAATCCAAAAGGAAACTTAGAAGCTAGAGGCGCCGCTTTAGGTGCTAATGATGGTGTTGACTTAACAGAAGTTACATTATCAACTAAAAAGCTTATTTCACAATCTTACTTAGGTAACGAGACTGAAGAAGATGCAATCATGCCTATCCTCCCTTTAATCAGAGAGTCAATGGTAAGAGCACACGCAAGAGGTATCGAGAATGCTATCTTAGCAGGTGACAATGCTGAAGGTGTATATGGTACATCAGCAGCAGCTTTTGAAGGTTTGATTGAGCATGCAAGTAATGGTTCATTTAATTCTGTAGACGTCGGTAGCGGTTCAGGTGGAATCTTTGCAGCAGGCGATGCTTTAACTGCAGCAGACCTATTAGGTCTAAGAAAGAACATGGGCAAATATGGTGTTAATCCATCAGAAGTTGTTTATCTTGTTTCACAAGAAGGTTACTACAACCTACTTGAAGATGCAGAGTTCCAAGACGCTAACCTAGTTGGTGACATGGCTACTAAATTAAGTGGTGAAATCGGACAAGTATTTGGCTCAAGAGTCATCTTATGTGACGAGTTCGCTTCTAAAGCAGCTTCAAAAACTGGTGCTATCGCAGTATACCCAAGAAACTATGTAATGCCTAGACTAAGAGGTGTAACAATAGAATCTGACTACGAAGTAGCAAACCAAAGAAGAGTACTAGTAGCTTCACAAAGATTAGGCTTTGCCGAATTAATTGAGAATGCACACACAGTACACGGATGGAAGTACGCAGCAGCTAGTTAATAGCTAATTACAGGTTTTCGGTGGGTTTCCTTAAAACCCACCCTTTTTAACTATGGCAGACTTAATAACAGTAAACGAATATAAAGACGCAGAAGGCCTTCGAGGGGAGAAGGATGATGATCGTCTAGCTGTTATAGTACCTCAGGTATCTGATTTAGTTAAAAAGTATTGCGGAACAAGTTTCGTAGATTTTTATAGTACAGATAAAGTTGAAGTTTTTACAATTGAAGATAACTATACTAACACCATAATTGTGAGTGAAAGCCCTATAGTTTCTGTAACAAAAGTAGAAGAAAGACAGAATTATTCAGATAGTTATACAGAACTTACTATACCTAAATATGAATACTATGTTGATGAAGAAGCCGATGCAATCATTAGAACTAATGCAGGTGGTAATCAGATACATTGGGCAAGAGGTGTAGGTGCTGTAAAAATTACATATAAAGCAGGGTATGCCTCAACACCAAGAGATTTACAACTAGCTTTATTTGACTTAATTAATTACTACATAAAAGACGAGCATAAAGAAAGAAGAAGTTTGGGCGGAGCTGTCCAACAGAATCAAGGTACTGCAGGAATCAGAAATAGTACTGACTTCCCAGACCACATAAAAAGGGTACTTGATTTATATAAAGTAGTTATTTAATGTCAGTAAAAAACTTACGAGATATAATTGTACAAGAAATAGATAAAAATAAAGCACAATTAAGAGAATTACAATATCAAAATTACGTAGTTCACATGTATTTTTATAATAACTTAATAAAAGAACATGTACTTGACCTTATGACTCAAGCAGTTTTAGGAGTCACTAAACATGCAGGATTAAGCACAAAAGAAAAAAGTACACTAAATGGAGCTGTACAAAGGTACACAAATGGACAACTTAGTATAGGTAATATTGGCCATATACATGAAAAAGTAGGTTACAAAGTTTTTAAAGGGCCAAGCCCAGCACAGGCAAATGCTTTTGATAAACTAGTTAGTTATAGAACTCCTGGTATAAAAGGAACTCCTAAAATGCAAAAAGGCAAAGTAGGGCCAAAGGTAGTATTCGTGCATGCTAGAGGTTCAAAACACTTTGGAGTACATTTAGGTATCGCACAGAATAACCCTTGTACTGTTGCAACTTATAAAGCTAGTATGGGTTCTGATGAAGCTAATAGAGCTGTTATGAGGACTATAATTCAAAACATAATTGATAATAGTACTTATCATATGGAACAAAAATTTCCGTACTTAAAAGGAGGAGCCAGAGGACGAGGAGGCTTAACCAATAAAACTAGATTAGGTAATGATGGTCAAGACGGAAACCCATTCGTACAACCAGGACCTTTCAGTGCAAGAGGAAATTATGCTAGATTGCATGGTCCAGTAGCAGGTAGATTTAATAGTGGTACTCTAGACCCTACTGTAAATGACGAATATGGAGATACCTCAGTAGCTGTAGTAGGACTAGTTGAAACACTTAGAGGTGAAAAACAAAAAGCGCATTTAGCAGGAGACTTTGTAACAAGTTCAGCAACAATGTACTTAGCTTCTAAATTAGATGCTTCTTTTTCCGTTAATAGCACAACTATAAGTGATTTGCTAAAATTTGATAAAGTTATAGAATTTGCAATGGCACTAGGCTCAAATACTCCAGGCAGTACTCCAGGGAGCCAACAAGCCATGATGAGTAAATCTGATACAGACGCAGTATTAGATATAGTAGAAAAAATTGTAAACGATGTTTTAGCTAATCCAAAGTTTAATAAAGATTTTAAAACATCTAAAGGCATAACACAAAGAATGGGTGAAATTGGTGGTTCTGCGTACTTAAAAGAAATATTAAGTAAGAAATGGTGGAACAAACCAAATATGCGTTTAAGGGTTAATAAGCAGTTAGTAAAGCTAGGCAAGAGCGAAAAAGAGATGTCAGAAGCTTTACATAGTATAATAGTTGCAGGATCTACTAAACTACAAGGAAAAAGAAATCCTAAGAAAGGAAGAAAAGGCAGTAGTAAAGTAAGTAATAGGCAAAGAATAGCAGCTTCAACAAGTAAACAAAGACAAAGTCCTATGGCTTTGAAGAATTTAATAAATTCAGTATTACCACAAGCAGTGGCAATGAAAATGAATCCACCAAGTCTACGTTATAGAACAGGTAGATTTGCAAACTCAGCCCGAGTTACACAAGTAATGCAAGGGCCAAGAGGAGGGTTACAGGCAGATTATACATACATGAGAGACCCTTATGGAACATTTGAACCAGGTGGAAAAATGGGTAGTGTGCAAAGAGACCCAAGAAGAATAATCGGGCAAACAATTAGAGAGATTGTTGCTCAAGCAATGCAAAATAAATTTATAAAAGTCAGGAGAATATAATGGACTCAACAACAGCAAGAAGATATTCGTCGCGTCGTAGAGCCATAGTTGAAGCAATAGCAGTAGCACTGGAAGGAATAAATGGACAACCTCCATTTAGAAGTTCGGTAGCAAAAGTAGAGCGTAGACTTAAATTCTGGGATGAAGTAAATGAATTTCCAACTATACATGTTGGAGCAGGTGCGGAAACCAGAGAATATGATGGTGGTGGATTTCGATTTAGATTTTTAACAATAACAGTTCGATGTTATGTTTCTGACGACAATGATGTCGTAGAAGCTCTCGAAGAATTGTTAGAAGACGTTGAAACTGTGTTGGAGGATAATGATCCCTTAACCTACACAGACTCAACAGGAACATCTCATACTACAGTGCAGACTACAATTGCTACTGTAGATACAGATGAAGGCGTATTAGAACCTCTGGGTGTAGGAGAAATCACCTGCGAGATTCGATATTAATGGAGATATAAAAAATGTCATTTTTCTTTAGTAGAGATACAAAAGTTTTCATGAAGTGGAGTGCTGACAGTACAACTGCCAATACAGCTCTTTATGAAATTCCTGTGTTGGATGGATTTTCGTTCAGTCAGGCAACAAATACTACCGAAGTAACTTTGAATGAAGCAGCCGGAACAGGTGGTTATAGTAAAAGAGGTAGAACAATGTTCACCGATTCTTACGCACCAGCTGAATGGAGCTTTAGTACTTACATCAGACCTACTACATCGGCAGCTGGTTCAGTTGCGGCGGATGCAGGATTACACGCTGGAAACGGTAAAAAGTTTGCAGTAGAGGGCCCACTATGGGCTGCTATGGGTGGTAAGGATTATCAGAAAGCAGTTGGAGAGTCAGGAACATTTGATCCTGCAGCTCACGAACCTAATTCTTTTGATTTTGCAAATTCAAATAACGTACTTATCGGAACGTTTGACCTATTCTTTGTTCTTGGTGCTACCAAGGATACTGAAGGTACAACATTTACAACAGGTACAGACGGAGTAACCGTTTATAAATTAGCAGATTGTTCAGTTGGTTCTGCAACAATTGACTTTGATATTGATGGTATCGCGCAAGTAGCGTGGTCTGGAAACGGTAAATCAATAACAGAAACAGCTTCTTTAGTAACAACTGGTGGTGGTGAAACTACTCTCGGTTTAATTAATGAAGGTCTTTCTTCAACAGGAAACTTTATCAGACAGAAGTTAACAGATTTAACAGTCGTATATGATGCATCTGAAGTAAGTGGAGCAACTGGAGCTTTAGGCAACAGTGATATCACTTTTGGAGTAACCTTAACAGGTGGAAGTATAAGTATTGAAAACAATCTTACTTATCTAACCCCCGAAACACTAGGTACTGTTAGTCAGCCATTAGGTCATATAACAGGTACTAGAAATGTTTCTGGTAACTTTACTTGTTACTTAAACGCTGAATCAAATGGGTCTTTAGACTTATTTGAAAAGATGCAGGAATCAACAGGAATTATTACTAATGCTTTTGCCTTAACATTTAACATAGGTGGAGGAAGTAATACTCCTAGATGTACAGTAGCTTTACCAAAAGCGCATATGGAATTACCAACTCATAGTATTGAAGACGTAATTTCAGTAGATGTCGCTTTCCATGGTTTATCAACTGATTTATCATCATCAACTGCAGCTGATGCAACAAACGAAATGAGTATAACATATACATCATAAACTAACTAGAATGAGTGAGGAATCCAATCCTCACTCGTTCATTTTTGGAGAATAAAATTGGAAAACAAAGAAGTAGTACAAGAATTAAAAAAAGAACCAATATCGCTTAAGAGCTTACTTGCTCCTAGCAAAACCGTAGAATTTGATTATCCTGGGATGGAAGGTTTCAAAGTTAAACTAACTTATCTTGCAAGAGAAGAGTTATTAAAATTACGTAATAAATGCGTAACTAACAAGTTTAATAAGAAAACTAGAGCATACGAAGAAGAATTCGATGCAGATAAATTCCTACCCCAGTATATATCCGCAGTTATAAAAAACTGGACTGGACTGAAGTATAAATACTTAGAAGAGCTTCTATTAGTTGATACATCAGGGGTCGATACAAATGATTGCTTAGAATTTACACAAGAAAATTGTGAAGTTCTAATGAAAAATTCAAACGATTTCGATACATGGGTTACTGAACAAGTTGGTGACTTAGAAAATTTTACAGAACGCAAGTAATATTACTACTTGCGGATTTAGAAAGATTTTTTAAAAATGACATAGACTTAGATAAGTATCTAAGAGTATGTGAACAATTAGGACAGGAACCTGATCCCGCTAAAATGCCTCCGTCTCGTGGCGAATTGCCATACGAGGTACAAATAGCATTTTCAATTCATGACATGCTCCCCGATAGATGGGATGGAATGTCTGGGTCTTATTTTGGAAAAGATTTATCAGCATTAGGAACAATAATAGATATATATGAAGTTGAAGACAAGAAACAATGTGTTTTTTGGCTAAAAAAACATCGAAGCTCTCAACAGTCGTTCAATAAACGATAGAATGACACAAGAGAGAAAGCGTAAAAAATAATGGCAGGAAAGAAAAGAGATGGCGGTTCGGTTAAGGTTAAAATTACTGATGATGGTTCGTTAAAGAATCTAGGTAAAAACGCAAAGAAAGCGGGAAAAGACGTTGGTTCAGTCGCAAAGAATGTACAAGAAAGCGATAGAAGACTAAAATCCTTATCTAATCAAACATCAAACTCAACAAAAGCATTTTCAAAACAAGCCCAAACTATTGGTGGGGGGCTTGTGCCTATTTATGCAACAATCGCTGCACAGGTATTCGCCGTTTCAGCAGCATTTAGATTTTTACAAGACGCAATGGAAACCAGAAATATGGTAGAAGGCCAGAAAGCTTTCGGTGCTGTAACTGGTCAAGCCTTTGCAACTATGACTTCCTCCGTACAGAAAGCAACTGCCAATATGTTATCATTTAAAGAAGCAGCTTCAGGTGTTGCGATTGGTTCTGCGGCTGGATTAACTCGTACTCAATTAGAAGGATTAGGTACTGTGGCAAAAAATGCATCATTAGCTCTTGGTAGAGACTTAACAGATGCTTTCAACAGATTAATAAGAGGTGTGACGAAAGCAGAACCCGAATTATTAGACGAATTAGGTATTATATTAAGACTTGAGCCTGCAACAGAAAAGTATGCAGCAGCTATAGGTAAAACAAGAGAAGCTTTAACAGCCTTTGAAAGATCACAAGCAGTTGCAAATGAAGTACTAGAACAAGGTGCTGAAAAATTTGGTAGAATTACAGAAATTATGGATGAAAGTGCTTTTGTACTTGGTCAGTTTGCAAAAGAGTTTGATGATTTAACAAAAGTAATCAAGCTAGGACTTGCAGAATTTTTAATTCCAATTATTTCATTTTTAAAAGATAATATTACCTCTTTAATTGGTGTATTCGGATTATTAGCAGCACCTATTGTTAGTCAAATAATACCAGACTTTGGAAAAATGGCAGCTGCATTTGATAGAGCAGCAGATAGCTCAAGAAATATGGGTAAACAAGCTGGAAAAGATCTTAAACTTTTGAAAGGTTTAAAAGGTGGCGGCGACATTGGGAAACAAGCACAAAAAGACTTCATGGCTAGTGGAACAAGTGGAATGCAAAGCATGTTAGCTGGACAAGACATGACTGGACAGAGTGCTACTTTACAAAAAGCTGCCCTAGGAAAGAAACTAAATGCAAAAGAACTTGGTGTTTTAAAAAGGCATTTAAAACAGAAAAATAATATGATTGGTAACATGACTAAACAAGACCAATTAATATTTGATAGATATATAAAACACCAAGAACTTGGATTAAAAGGTAGTATGACAAAAGCCAAGTTAGAATATAAACAATTAGGTTTAGCTACCAATAAGTATCTTGCAACTACTAAAGTAGGATTTGGAACAGTATTTGGTACAATAGCAAAAGGAGCTTCATTTGCAGGTAGAGCAGTATCAAAATTATTAGGTGCCTTTGGTTGGATAAGTTTAGCTTTTATTGCTTTTGATGGTATAAGAGCCATGATGAAAGGCACAGAAGAAGATTTAACAAAAGCTCAACAGGCCGCATTAGACTTCAAAGAAACACTAACAGAATTAAATACAGAATTAGCAAGAATGAGCCAAGTAAGAAGAGAGGGATTTGTTGTAGGAGGACTTCAGGTTTTAGAACAACAAGCAAACTCTTTAAAAAGTAGTGATATTCTTGGTATAATAAGAGAATTTAATAAACAATTAGAAGAAGGCACTTTTGATAAAGAAGCACAAAGCAAGTTACTAGTAACTGCAACTCAAATAGAACAATTAGTTCCTAAAATGAAAGGGTTTGCAGAAGAATTCGCAGGACCTGTAGACCAATTAGAAAGAATTTCTATGAAAAATAATGCTTTCGTAACTATAGCAAACGATATTATGTTAGCAGGACAAGCAATGTCACAGTTTAGTCAACAAATGCAAAGTCTTGATAAACAAAGATTAAGTCTGGTAACTGGTTTTGGTAAAAATAATAAATTCTCAAATATACTAAGAGAAATAGACGCAGTTACAGGAGCAGGGGGTAGTTTAAATACAGGCACGATTCAGGCTATGCGAGACGCTCAAGGCGATAGTGTTGCAACTCAAACACAAAGACAAAAAGATTTAAATAAGTTTAAGGAGCTTGATAAGTTATTAGGCACGGGCGCAGGAAAAAGCACTGCAACTGAGGAAGAAACGGGGGGAAATATGACCCTTATTCCAACACTCAAAAGTGAAAATAAAAATAGAGAAGCCCAATTTGCACAGCTAGTGGCTTTAGCAGAAACCCCACAAGGACAAAAAATATTACAAGATGCTTTGGGCTTAAGCGCAGAAGAATTAATGACACCAGAGATAGCTGCACAAAGTATGAGAAAGGCTATGCAAAACAACAAGGGCGCAAATGCACTGCAATTTAGTAGTTATAGACCAGGAAAAGACGGAGATATGTTTAAGAAAGGATTTGATGCAATTGCAAGAAGAATGGGCATAGAAGGTTTCGACCAAATGCAAAGCGATATAGATGTTGATGTAAAAGCAGATAAAGCAGCTCAAGATGAAATTGACAGAAGAGATACTTTAAGAAAGATTAATGAGTCTTTTGCTAAAGCTATTCGAGACGAAGACCAAGTAATTGAAAGAATACAAGAAAGAAGCCATCAAAATAAAATAGACACTTTAGATTCAGCACTTATAGCAGATAAAAGATTGTTAATGTTTGAAAAAGATAGAATAACTACAGATACAAAACTAAATGCTTTAGATAAGGCTAGAATGGAGCAAAGAATAGCAGAAAAAGTTCTTGCTAAAGAAAAAGATACTGTTGATAGTGAAAATCTTAAAAAGTTAGAAGACCAAGTAGAATTTGCAAAATTAAAAACTGCAGAAGCACAAAAAGAATTAGACATACAAAGACAACTTTTAGGTTTACCTTTTCAAAAATTTACAGCAGAGAACGTTAGAATGGGTGAATTAAATAAAGGCTTAACATCTGGTATTGGAGGAAGTTATCAAAATCGTTTTGCTACTTTTTTACAAGGAGACCTTGCTCAAGGAGCTCTACAAAATGCTAGAACTAACGCGGAAAATCAATCACGTAGTAATATGATATCAAATGACTTCAGCGGAACAAATCTTGAAGAAGATGCAAATGTACTAAAACAACAAGCAGTTGACTCCACCTTGACAAAACTAGAAGAAGAATTTAGACTACGAGAAAAAATTTCGGCACAAATGAAATTGCAAACAGATATAGCTACAAGACTAACAGAAGGACTTGCAAATGATATGGCAGGAGCTTTAGTTGAAGTTGCAAAAGGTACAAAAACAATGAAACAAGCCTTTGGAGACATGGC
>Ga0115100_10032172_pt1 | contig 12185 bp, 2 predicted proteins | sample MBTome_3_FD_89642 | JGI IMG/M metagenome (GOLD analysis project Ga0115100, IMG submission 89642) | Marine eukaryotic communities from Pacific Ocean to study complex ecological interactions - MBTS_2Apr14_M1_3um Metatranscriptome... | ecosystem: Environmental > Aquatic > Marine > Oceanic | place... | reverse complement strand
TATTTGTACCAAGAAGCAAAAGGAACCTTCTTAGGATCAGTAATTGTGTCTACTAACCTCTCAAAGTCACCACCAAAAGAAAGAATATTAGTAGATGCTGACTGTCTAGCTGGCCCATATATATTAGAAAGATACCATCGAACAAACTTCTCTGAGTCAACAGAAAAAGTTCCCTGTCGATGCTTATCTTCAGGTTTAAATACAGTACCTAGAACGTTTATGCCTTTCTTCTGTTCTTCTACAGGCAATACGTTAGCATTTGGAGACCAAAGCCCTGCGTCCATAGCTCTTTTTAACATCTCTTTATCTTTCAAAAGTCTATTCTTCCTAGATCTAATTAAGTTACTACTAGGTGTACCTTTAAGTTCAAGAGAGTCTTCTCTGATAAGTTCATCGAATTTCATATCAAACCAAATACCTAAAGACGACCACTTTGGAGAGGCTTGACCCATAGTCATAGTTGGTGATTCTAAAATTTCCTTAGTAATAACCCTCATTTTAGCCTCAATGTGTGCAATTGTTTTCTTAGGTAGTTTGTAATCAAGTACTTCTTTAACTGCCTTCGTGTTAACAAACTGTTCCTGTTGAATAGCCCTTAAGGGTGTAGTACCAAGAGAGTCATGTCCATCCAAAATAATATCCCTAGAATAACCTTCGCCTAACTTTTTGTCTGCCATATCTAAGCCTAACAACAAAGAATTTCGTTCAAAATGATGACCAAAAACGGGGGCAAGAGCTTGCATAGCGGCGCTATACGGAAGTCTTTTTGTCCAAGAACCGTCAACAAAAGTATTCTCTGCTGCTGCTCCGGGGTCATTAACTAACTCGGATTCCATTGGTATAGACCTTTCTCTAACAGAGGTTTTAACGATCCTAGTTTCTCCATATATAGGTTTCCTGCCTACGTTACCTACAGTAACTAAAGAGTTATCAAACCCTACTAATACAATAGGTTCGCCAAGCATAAGGGAAGCTTGCGCCATGCCTGCTAAGGCTTTTGAAAAACCAAGGTTACCTACTTCTAAGAGAGTAGAAACACCTGAAGTTAAAAGCACATCATAATAGGTTGCAGGATCAGGGTACTCTTCTCTAAACCTAGAAACGCCTTCAGATAAACTTGGATCCACCAACATTTTATCTAACATCTTATCAAATGCTTTAGTAATTGCATCAGTAGAACCAAGAATACCCATTCCGTAGTCTAAAACCATATTACCTAGCTTAAACATAGTGTCCATATACTCTGTTGCACTAGTAGTATTAAAAGCATCAGTCATAAGATTAGCTACATCTGCTGCAATTTTACCATCTACTTCTAAATTGTCTGAAGAATCTGATATCTGCATATCTAATTTATCTAAAAAAGTTTTACCTGACATATACCTAGGGTTTTCTTGAGTGTAGTTAACCTGATCCATTGGCTCAACTCTACCACCATTAACTTCTGCCGCTGTATTATCTTGCATAAAACCCATGTTAGTAACAAGTTGGCTTCCTTTTTCATATCCTGCATAAATACTAGCTTGTACTCTAGAACCAGAAGATAAATCTGGTAAACTAAGGATGGCCCCAGTAACAGTATTACCTGTTGAGTTAAAATATTTATCAACAAAGGAAATGACTTGTTGTTGTTGTCCGGCACTCTTAGGGTCTACTCTCATCATAAAGCCTAGAGCGCTTGCTAAATCCCCAGTATTAATCTGATTTAATTCATTAATATCTAATACTGTTTTCTCTGGATTTGATCTTAATAATTCTACATTTTGAGGGTCTTTAAATTGTAATTCCCTTAACTGCTTCAATGGAACATTCATTAATGCAATAGTTTTTAAATCTTGTACAGTAAACTCCTTAATTAACTGTCTATCAGGGATAGTCCTAGAAGAAGGTAAAAATCTACGCATAACAGATATCATAAAAGCTACTTCATTTAACTTAGCTGAATCCTGTTTCCCATCTAAGGTAGAACTAGAGCTCTTATCAATAAAATCTTTAAAATTATTATAATCTCTATCATTAATGACTCTTGCACTCAAAGGTTTACCTGCAATTAAAACTCTACTAACCGTATGGTCGTGCCCTTTAAGAGAACCTCTACCATCTTTAGAATTTTGCTCATTTGAGGCAGAAGTCATATTATATATACGCCCAGTTGAAGGGTCTCTTCTAACTGCGTCTCCCACGTAATGCCCTGTAGGAATTTGTTCTTGAGTTACTGAAGCAGAAGCAATTGACTTTGATCCGTTTTGTATTTTATTCTTTGCATTAAAAAACTTCTTCTGAATCTTAGGGTCTAAAGAGCTAGGGTCTATTAAGTTTAATTCCTTTGATGAAATCTTAACTTGCTCGGCATAAGCTTCTGCCATAAGTTTAATCGCAGGAGGTAACTGATCTCTCTGGTTAGGTGGAGTATTAATGTAAGTAAATAATGCACTTGAAAGACCTGCCTGTAAAGCAACTACTTCTAGATCATGCCTGCGATATGCACTAGCATATTTCTTTTTATAATTAGTAAACAAGTTATCCTTTGATACTTTTTGTTTAATCTCTTTAGGTGGCATAGTGCGACTAAAAGACTTTGCTCTTAATTGCGGTTCAAATTCAGCAAAAGTTTTGCCTGAACCATCTGTATATCTTTGGACATCTGCCTTTATTGCAGTCTTATCAGAAAATTCTTTAAGCTCTTTAATTAAATCAAAATACTTACGTGTCATAAACAGAGCATTATGTTCTTTACTTAAGTCTTCTCGTTTAGTAGAGGGTGCACCATCTTCGTTAAGTACAGTAAATTTCCCTGGCAGTAAAAAGCCCCCTTTAATCAAGGCTTCTTCCGTGGCAGCAGCATCAATTGAGTCAAATCCAACTTCAAAATCTGAGCCTCTGGCTTGTCTAAATGTTTCTGCACTTCCTTTATTTAACCTACGACCTAAACTACCTTCTGCAATTCCTACAAGACCTTGTTCATCGTGGAAAGCCACAATACCTGTACCTTCGGTATCTATTGGTGTAAAACCTTTGGAATCCATAAATTGATCAACTAAATCTGAATCTGGTGCAACAACTTTATTGCCTTTTCCAGATAAAATTTTACCTTCTCTAACCAAATTCATCAACAATACCGTTGAAGCCGCCGATTCTGATATAAAATTTGTGGGGTCTTGCTCATAACCTTCATTAATTTTTTCCATATACTGCTTAATAAATGCACTTTCTGAGCTTGCATCTTTAGGGTCAGTAATAGTAGTATCAACAAGGCTTGATCCAATAAGATCAACACCTTTAATTACTCTTGCTCTAGTTAAGTCACCTATACCGTAGTCATATTTTAATGTTTCATCTAAGTTCTTTTTTCCACTTATACGAGCAGCAAAATCATTTTGACGTACTCTTTGCCCTGCTGCAATAAACTCTTCTCTCGCTAGTTGTTCAACTGTAAAACGAGGTAAAGGCATACCATCAGGGCCTAATAAAGTAGACACAGGTCTTGTTTCTGTGTTTAAAGGTACCGTTTGTTGTCCAGATTCAGCAGTATTAAAGGTGTCATTTATTCTTCCTTGTCCAGGAAAAGTAGGGTAAACAGGGGTAGGGTTAAATACCTCTTGTTCAAACGAAGCAGTTTCTCTTGATACTCTGGTCTCTTCTTCGTTGGCGGCAAATTGTCTTGCTGCTTCTTCTTGAGCCTTATATTGTAAAACTATTTCATTGTTAGCTAAGGCAGGTATTGCTGACATTGCTCTTGCATCTTCAAAAGAAACATCTGGATTGTTCCATGTGCTCTCATCGAAAGGAATTGCAGAAGGGGCAACAGCACCTTGTGGCACTGCTCCCTTGTTAACTGCTTTAACTATGTCATCTTGACCTGCAGGATTAATTATTGGACGTCTCATATTTTTATCTCCTATGCCCGTAGTTTATACACATACGCTGGTGCCTGTTTATTTAGAAACAGCTTTATAATTAACGTTAAACAAATCACTAACTCCAGGAATACTCTTCAATAAAAACTTAGTTGCATTATCGTCTCCTTTAGTTAAAGCAGCTTGCCCACTGCGAAGTAACCCGCTATCAATATTAGCAATAATAGGTGCCTGACCTATCACTAAGTCTACCATGTCTCCTAGGTTTTTATTAACATTTTTTCCAATAGTATTACCTATTGTACTAGAAGAATTAAACATAGGGGCTACCACAGACAATGGCCTTTCTGCCATACCTAATAGCCCTGATTGATTCATAATCCGTTGAAAGTCTTGGGTGGTAAGGTCTTTATCTTTTTCTTCTTTTTCTTCACCAAATGCTCCAGTAATAGAACTCTTTAGAGATATTGCTAATGTTGCCATGATTAACATGGTAGTCATGGTTTTAATTGCATTAACCCTTTCTTCTGGTAAAGATTCTTTTCCTGCTAAATTGTCAAGTATTTTAGGAAGTAACACTGCCTGTGCAGTAGATACATACCCAGTAAACGTAGCAAACAACCTAAACCTAGGATCATTTAACCACTTAGCTCTATTGCCTTTTCTAGGTGTCATAATACGCTGATCCAAAAAGTTAAGTTGAACTATGTCCATGTGATCATTAATTAACTTATCCAAGCTATCACTATTGTCAAGTGTTTTAGCGACATTAGTTTCATAAGCTAAGTAAGCGATTTGTTCTCCTGGAAGTCCTAATTCGTTCATACTGTTTATTGCTCTAGTATAATTTATATTAGGTGCTTCTTTATTAATAGGATAGTATAATGCTGCTTGCATAGAAAAAGAATATACTGCGTCTTCTGCCATAGGGATAGACATTGTACGTAATAGATTTGTAGAAGAATTAAGCTGTATAGCATTAAAAAACTGCTGAGTAATACGTGCCTGAGAAGGGCTGTACTCTGCTCCTACACGAGCTGCAGGTGCCGCTTGCTCAGACATAAAACCTAATTTCCTAAGTTTGTTTCTATTGTCCCCGTACTCTTTAGCGCTTATATGACCTCCAGTAACAAAACTTGCTGTCTCAGAAATACTAGTTCTAATCTCGTTAATTGCGGTTCTAAGATGAGGTAAAAGGCTTGCAGTCCCTCCTGGTACATTATGAAATACTGTTGTAGCAAACTCAGGTAAAGATGATATCGCTGCTTTCTCTAGCAAATTAAATGTTGCATAAGTTGTTCCAAAATTCATTACTTTGTTATAAGTTTTATTAGTTACAACATTGTAAGTCCCACTAAGTTGTTGAGAATAATCAGAGAAAAAACGAGCTAAATCAATAGATTCATCTTCTGTTATATCTCCATTTCTTACTGCAGAAGATAACCCCTCTGCTAACTTAGATCCGTCAGAACCAAAGTAACTGCTATGGCTCGCTTTTGCGGCTATTTTAACTCCATTTTGTGCAATATTGTTAAAAGGATTACGTTCTAAATACTTTCTAAAGTTAATGTCTTCAGATAATCCTTCTATTGATTTCCGATATCTATCTCTTTGGCTAGAACCAATACCACTAATTTCATCATATATAGAAGTAGGTTCTGATACTGTTTCAGAGTTAGTCATAATAGTTGCTAATTTTTCAGCTTCAGCTACAGGCATTTTCCTGTAATTAACTAAATCGTCAACAAATTGACTTTGGTTTTTATATATAGCCTGAGTAATAAATCCTTGCTTTAATACATTTTCTGTAACATCACCAATATTTCCAGTACTATTATTGTGAATTAACATGTTTGCTTCTTTATTACTGTCTACAACTGCATCTAAAAAAGATATTATCTCAGGAGTTAACTCAAGTCCTTCAGTTTCATTTTTTGTAAAATTAATTCTACCTCCTGACTTTACTGCCTTTTTAATCGCCTTCGTTAATTCAGGTTCCCTTTGCGGGTTCCATAAAAAGTCACCAAATTCTTTTGGACTAACAAGTCCCATTTTACCTAAAGCTACTCTTTCACTGAACAACTGTTTGTCTACAAGTTTACCAACATGTATTTGACGTTCTTGTTCTATAGTAGCACCTGAACGGTTACCAATAAAAGGAGCAATAAGTCTGTCAATAACTGGACCTTTGCCTACATATCTTTCTAGGTTATGGTTAATTTGACCCTTGTACAAATTTTTAACACCAGAAATGGTTCTATCAATAAATCCAGCAGCATTAGTTTTGTTTAACCTCGATCTTTGATACAAGGTTTTTGCTGAATGAGAGTCTTCATAAGTATTTGGAGCCGCAAAGTTTAATGCCCATAGAAATGCTTCTTTGTTAGACATAGGTTTACCTGTGCTCAACGGGCCATCAAGATCCATTTTAATTGAAGCTTGATTTTTAACCCCTATTTTAGAAGTTTTAAGCCCAGCGTTTAGATTAATATCAGCAAGACTTGATGTTTCTGCAACACCAAAACCTCCACCTAACACAAATCCTGCTGCAAAACCGTTTATTAAACGATTTTTAGATTCTTCTGCAGAATTAATCTTATTATCAGACATCATTGCCAGTACTTCCTGCAATGCCTCAGTAGTTCCTTCTACCAAGCCACCTGCAGTAGCGCTAACACCAAGACCTAAAGCTATTTGTGGTTTTGTTTTAGCCATTTGTCCAATTTGTTTTCTAGTTAGATCCATGCCCTGCTTAAAGTTTCCCTTCATAGCATTTAACAAAATGTTTTCTGCCGACCTTTCACTAATTGCTTTTTGTTTGGCAACTTCTTTAATCACTGCTTTACGTGATACTGGGTCAGTAAAGAATCTGGATATAACTCCACCACCTACCTTAACACCAATCATATCTAGTGCAGTCTGAGGTATTGCATACATGAATGCCTTAGCTGGGTCTTTCATATCTTCTGGTTGTTCGTTGTAATTAGACCCAGTATATATTGCCATAGGTATAGATAAAGTACCACCCCAAGTAATAGGAGATGCCATTACTGCAGCCATAGTAACACCCATTGTGGGTAGACTACCAACAAAAGTTGCGGAAGTCCAGTCAAGAAAATCCACGAATCCTTCTACATCTTGTATAGATCCATTTCTCTGAAAAGGAAGATCCTTAAGTGTACGTTCAGCTCTATCTCTGTAGCCAAAGGCAGCGTCAGAAAACTTTTCTGCACCCACCATTTCTGATAATATACCTGCAGCTGCAAAAGTGCTTGCATATAAATTTTGTTTTCCAGATTCAAATCTATCTCCAATTTGAAATCCAACGGATTCGTTTTTGAGGTTACGGTCTTTACGGTCAAAGTTAACTCCGGCATATATGTTTTGCCTAGTCTTAGGGTCATATCCTCCTGCGTAAATACGTTCTGTTGGAGCAAATTTCTTTGCCCCTACAGGATCACCATATAGCGCTTCTCTTGTAGCGTTTTCTACTTCAACAACTGCGTCTAAAAAAATATCTTCAGGAGTATAATTTCCAGTAGCCTTTCTTTGTGCTCTTTCTAAATCTCCTACCATAGATATTTGATTGTGGTAATCAGAGGAATAACTATTAGTATCTGCAATACCTGATTTAAGTAATCTTTCTGATAGTCCTTGGCCATACTCATTCTGTCGATTAGATATTTGACGACCATATTTATCGTATTGTATTTTTCCCTTGTAATTTAAAGAAGGTTCTAATCTATCGTAGCCCTCTTTCTCTATAATACTTCTGGTTAAGTCAGTGATCTCTTGACCACCAGCTTCACCAGGACTGTATTGCAAAGTTTTAGGATCAAGGTGACCAACCTCTGGTGCATCAAAACCACTGTAACGAAAACCTTTACCAGACTCATCGTACTCAGTGTCTGCGTCTACCATTCGATTAGTAGTATTTTTGATAACTTTTCCTTCACCACCAATAATATCAATCCCGTGACGCTTCATTCTTTTTTCTAATTTTGATGGTTCCATGTTAACTCCTGTTGTGCATTTTATGTTGTTAATTTATTATATAAGTATACATAAAACTTATTTTCATTTTTATTCGGCTTTAATTTTGCGTATGCTTCGGAATTTTCTTTCTCTAAAACTTTAAATTTATTGAAAAAAGACAAAAACTTTTTACTTACTTCTGCAAGATTACCATCTTCTTCTTCAAACATAATTTTTTGCAACTCAGCAATTTTGAATGCAGGTACACCTTCCTTACTGCCTTCTATTTCCCAAACAGATTGATTTGCTTGCATTGTACTTGCATTAAGTTGTAAAGTTTTCACAATGTCATCTATACGATTTACTGTAATTTTACCCCCCATCTGTTTTTGAGTCGCTATTCTTGCGGCTTCTAAAGATAATTCTTGTAAAGAAAGAGCAACACCAGTATTACTAAGATCATATTTTTGAGAATCAAAATATTTAGCAAGACCTGCTGCCCAAGAAGAAGACATACTTGTGTTCGCACCAGCTTTTCCTCCTGAAATAATCTCTTTAAAAGCAGACTCCATACTATTTGCATAATCTTTTGCTGCATCTGTTCTGGTATTTGCTGTATCAGGTGTCGTGTTTATAAATCCGTTATTAGATTTAACAAGTTTCTCAAAGTCAAACAGAGGCATAGTTCTTTTTCTATTAGTACTTGGTACTGTAAAAGTAACCATTTCTACTTCTGCTCCGTCTTTGTTTTTATAAGTTTGAGTATGTATTACTTGATTTTCAAAACCTTTAACGTTATCTACTTGAATTCTTTTTATATCCCCTTTCGGCTGACCTAAAGAAAAATCGGTGCCGTCTTTGACAAGTAAATCATCCATATCTGTTTTTACTGCAGCCTCAGCAGAAGCCCTAGTATAACCTGCTTTAACAAGAGTATTTATTTTACCTTGATCGCTAGCAGTTTTAGCTTCAAGTTTATCTTCTTTAGCTTCTCTCTTAGCTGCACTATCAAGAACAACACCACCAGCCCATCGCATAGAACCTGCGTGAGAAGCACCTGTTGCACGAGACATTAAATAATAACCTAAAGCTTTAACTATGTCTTTACCTTCTAAACCAAAATAATCTTTAAGTAAACCTTCTATTTTATTTTTAGCTTCTGGAGGAGGTGGAGGTACATCCGGTATTGGATTACCTTGTGCATCTACAATTACTCCATCTTTCAAACTTAAACCAGTTTCACTAACTAAAGGAGAAGTATCTTTACTAGTATTAGTTAATTCTGGAGGCTCATACATTGAGTCATCACCAGGAGTTGGAAATTGATCTTCAAGATTAATTTCTTCTTTAACTTCAGGTGGTGTTGTGCTCTCTAATAATTTATTTTTATTAGCCTCTAACTCTGCAACAAGAGCATTATCTCCTGCTGCTTTTGCTTCAGCAATTCTTTGATCTAATATAGAAATACTATTTAAGTTTTCTTCATTGCTTACAATATCTTTTTGTTCTTTTAATTTTGATAAGTAAGCTTTATGTGCTTGATCTTGATAAACTGCATTATCAAATTCTTTCTTTTGTAATTGATATTGTTCAGTACTGATTTTATTATCAGCATATCTTTTAGTAATCTTTTTCATTTTTTCAGGATCAATACGGAAAGGACTAACTGCTTCAGGTACTCCAAATCTATCAGATTTAATTTGATAACCATTGTTATAAACAAAAGTATTTTCTCCAGGAACCATATCATTAATAGGTTCTCTTTGAGGTACTGCATTGTAACCAGGAGGTACTGCATCAATAGTAGTCCCTGCTGGACCAGCATCATAACCTGGTGGAGTTGCATTAACAACCATTGGTACTGGTTGTTGACTGTATCCTGCTTGAGGATCTCCATAGCTACCATCAGCTGTATTTTTGATAATAGGTACTTCCTGACTATAACCTGCTTGCATATCACCATAACTACCATCAGCTGGATTAATAACAGGAACGTTTTGACTAGGAATGTCTTGACTATATCCTGCTTGAGGATCCCCATAGCTACCGTCAGCTATACTTTTAGAATACATATTAGATTTTGTATCTATCTGTCTCTGGGTTAGAGGAATTGGATATCTGTTATCTAAAGATGTAGCTGTGTTTAAAGCAAATCTCATTGAACCATCTACTGGTTTTGTAAAAGTAGAATCATTTGAGTTAGCTTGAGGTATAGGTTGTGCAAAAGCTAAATCTTCGTCTATTGCATCTGTTTCTATTCGTTGTTGGTTTGATCTTTCTAAAAGATCTTTTACATATTGCTCTCTCATTTTAGCAATACTATCCATAGCTGATATCATACCAGTGCCCTCGTTATATCCGGGTACACTATTAGTACCATTATTAAATTTTTTCATTGGACTGTTTACTTCTATAATTTCGTTTCCAAAGTGTATGTTTTCACTAACAGAGTTATCAAATAATGTTCTACCAGTATTAGGATCCATATAAAGCTCTACAGGGTAAAGTCCTACTTCAGGAGATACACTAAAATCTAAAGGTTTAGTTAAGTCTGAACCTTTTGGTCTTGGGCCAAAATCCTCTCGTAAAACTAGCTTTGCTTGGTTGTTAGGAAGCGGTAAAAAAGAACTAGGGATCTCTGTGTTTTGAAAAAGTGGGCCAAACTCATCTTTATTTTCCTTAGACATATATATTGTTTTACCACTCTTAGGTTGTGGGCCAGCAGTCTGTCCTCTTGCAGCATCACTTGGTCTAGCCGCTCTATCACGTTTAGTCCTTGAATTATTATATACATCGTAGGTAGATCCATGTGCAGTAGTAAAGTTAGAAATAGGTACTTCATCATCTACAACTCTAGCGGCTTTACTTTTTAAACTAACATTACCTCCACCCATACCTAAAGTATTAGGGTCAATCTCAATGCGCTTAGCATTATCAAGTAATACACGCCCACCTTTTTTAAGCGCATCACCAACGCCCGGTATAATGCCAACTAAAGCTAAAGCGCCTAATCCTGCTGCATATTTATAATTAGGATTATCTTTTTGCAGCTCATCATATATTTCTTTAGCCGCCATAGCGTCACCAACAATAGGTGTGGCTTCAGCTACAAATCTAGCGGCGTCCATAGCTGTAATGCCTTCTCCTGTACCTGTGTTTCTTACTCCTGAAAAATTCATTGGTACACTATTAGTACCATTATTAAATCCTAAGTCAAGTATTTCCATGCCTTCAAAAGGAGGTACATTAATACGACTATCAGCAGTACTTGTAACTCTAGGGGGTACTGTTGGAACGAACTCTTCTCTTGGAAACATTGGTTCAGCTACTGCTGGAACCTCTTTAGCAATATCAGTAGTATACTTATTACCGTTCCATTCAAAAATACCACCATCACCACCATGTTGTTGTCTGGCTTGACTAAATGCTTGACCAAAACTTTGAGGTTGAGGTACTTCTTGTTCTTGAATAGATAGGTTATCAGGTCTCATTTGAGGTATACTGGTTTGCTGTGGAACAAGAGTAGTAACTGTGGGTTCAACTGGTACTTCTAAATTATCTGGTCTTAATTGAGGTATACTAGTTTGTTGTGGAATAAGAGAAATGACTTTAGGTTCTGGTATTTTTAGATTATCAGGTCTTAATTTAGGTTTTTCTGTATTTAAAAATCTAGCTTGCTGCGAGTTAGAAGTTCTTAAAGGAACATTTATATACTCAACACTCATATTATTTGCAAGTTTGTTTGCTTTGTTTATCCACTTGTCAGCAAACTCGCCTGCAGTCATAGATGTTTTTCCACCATTATCTAAAACTTTTTTATCAGTCATTCCAGGTACGGTTAATATATTTGCATCTTTATCTACACTTAATATTTTACTAGCCCCAGTAAACCCTTGTTGATGAGCAAAATAAAGCTCACCTGCAGTAGGTTCTCTTTTAAACTTTTTAATAAAAGCATTTTTATTATGTAGCATAAGACGAGCGCCTGCATCTAAGTTTTTAATGATGTCAAACTTATCATCACCTATTAATCCGTACTCTTTTCCAGTACGATCTACTATTTGCATAAGGCCTTCAGCAGTAGTATTGGATGCGCTAGCGTAAGGATCTCCTTTAGATTCAATTTGCACTATAGCTCTTACATCGTTTGGTTTAAGCCCATACTTTTTTGCTATAATTACTATCTGTTCATCAATTTCTTTAGTGAACTTAACGTTAGCCATATTAAATACTCCTATGTTGTAATACTCGACCTAGCTTTCTCATACATTTGAGCTAATTTTAGTTCGTGAATTTCTTGTTTCCTTGATTGTTCTGCGTCAAAAGCCTTTTTATTAAAAGACATCTCTTGTA
>Ga0115100_10008093_pt1 | contig 12313 bp, 7 predicted proteins | sample MBTome_3_FD_89642 | JGI IMG/M metagenome (GOLD analysis project Ga0115100, IMG submission 89642) | Marine eukaryotic communities from Pacific Ocean to study complex ecological interactions - MBTS_2Apr14_M1_3um Metatranscriptome... | ecosystem: Environmental > Aquatic > Marine > Oceanic | place... | reverse complement strand
TTTTATTATTATTAACTACCAAGTAAATATTATGAGTACCCTTATTGGTTACATTTTATTGTTAGTACTAATGTTCAGTTTATCTGCTGGACTTTACTTTGGTTTCAAAACAATCAGATTGATTTAGATCCAAATTGTAAAATTTTCTACAGATATTTTAAAAATGTCTGTAGAAGTTTAAAAATAGTATGAACTTTTTTGTTCATTATTTATTAATTAATGAAGTATTGATTTTTTAGTTACATTGTAAATATGATGAATGAATCTTCTTTTAGATCATATATAGTTGGATCTAGGAGACTAAGTAATGTTTCTTGGGCAATAATTGTCAGTTTAGGTGGTCTTGGTTTTTTCTTAACTGGATTATCAAGTTACTTTAATATTAATTTATTAATATTTTCTGATTCGAGTGATATTACTTTTTTTACCACAAGGTATAGTACTTTTATTTTACGGTACTGTAGGTTCTATTTTAGGAATTTATCTTTGGCTAACTATTTGGTGGGATATTGGGTTTGGGTATAATGAATATAATCAGAATTTAAATGAAGTTATTTTATATCGCCAAGGGTTTCCAGGAACGAATCGCGAACTTAAATTAAAGTTTATTTTTAGCGAAATTAAGTCTATCAAAATGAAAATTGAGGAAGGCTTAAATCCTAAACGCCAATTTTTTCTTTGTTTAAAAGACAGCAGAGAAATTCCATTAACTGGTGTTGATCGACCCGTTAGTCTTACTAAAATCGAACAAGAGGCTGTTAAACTAGCTCAATATTTAAACGTTTATCTTGAAACAAACTAAAACCGAATAAAAGGGCGAACGACGGGAATCGAACCCGCGAATGCTGGAACCACAACCCAGTGCCTTAACCACTTGGCTACGCTCGCCATAATATATGATAAGATGATATCATAAAGTATTGATTTTTTAATAAAAATTATTATTAATTTCTAAAAAACCTTATGAGTCGTCTTGAAACGGTTTTAGTAGCAGATAATGATATGAATATTCGTTATTTTCTTAAAAGAAGATTATCATATTTAGGATATACTGTTATTATTGCAGCAAATGGTCAAGAAGTTTTATCTCTTTTTGCAAAAAAACAACCGGATCTTGTTATTCTTGATATAATGATCTCCAAATTAGATGGCTATAAAGTTTGTAAGATATTACGCAAAAATTCCCGAATTCCAATTATACTATTAACCGCCTTAGCCAATACAACTGATCATATTCGGGGCCTTGATTTAGGAGCCGATGAGTATTTAACTAAACCTTTTTTACCAGAAGAACTTGAAACTCGTATCCGTTCACTATTAATCCGATCGTACAAAATAGATTATTTTAATCCTCTTATCCTTCAAATCGGAGATTTGAAATTAAATACAATTAAAAGACATGTTTTAAAAGATAATAAACCAGTTCATCTTACATTAGTTGAATTTAATTTGTTAAAATTACTTATGAATAAAGCTGGCGAAATTCTAACACGTGTAACTATTTTAGATTGTATATGGGGATGTACTGCATATCGCTATGTCGATACTCGAGTTGTAGATGTTTATATATCTAGATTGCGATCAAAACTTGGACAAGATTCAAGTGCACCAAATTTAATATTAACTATACGGGGAGAAGGATATAAGTTTCAAAACGTAAAAAATTAACGAAAAATTTAACGATTCAAATTTTAGTAATTATAAATATTCAAGATGTTGCGCATAAAAGAAAACGTTTATAAATATTTATTACCGAACCTATTAGAAATTCAACGTCGAAGTTTTTGTTGGTTTCTTGAAAAGGGTTTAGTTCAAGAATTCGAAGATTTTTCTTTAATAAGAGATTATCTAGGAGAACTTGAATTAAATTTATCTACGAAATTTTATAAAATTAAACGACCAAAATATACACTTGAAGAAGCAAAACGTCGTGATGCAACTTATAGTGTACCAATTTATATAGTTGCTCATCTAAAAAAACGAATAGAAACTAGTAAAGCTGAAGTTTTTTTAGGTGATGTACCCCTAATGACTAATGAAGGTACTTTTTTAGTTAATGGAATTGAACGAGTAATAATTAATCAAATTGTTCGTAGTCCAGGTATTTATTTTAAAAGCGAAATTGATCGACAGGGTTCTAGAAATTACATAGCTAGTTTAATTTCAAATCGGGGAACCTGGATTAAGTTTGAGGTTGGTTCCGAAAATTTTGTACAAGTAAAAATTGATAAAGCACGTGATTTATCAGCTTATTCTTTTTTAAGAGCCTTAGGATTAGACGATACAACTATTTTTGATAATTTAGATCACCCTGATTATTTTCAAAATGTTTCTTCTGATGAACCCCTTTCCGTTGATGAAGCTCTTTTAGAAGTTCATAATAAATTACGTCCAGATGAACCTGCCACTATAAAACGAAGCCAACAATTATTATATTCCAAATTTTTTGATCCTAAGCGTTATGATTTGGGCTATGTAGGTCGTTATAAGTTAAATCAAACGTTAGAACTTGATATTGATGAAAAGATACGTATTTTAACATCGCGTGATATTCTGCAAATTATCAATACATTGATTAATTTTAGAATTTCCTCTACATCGGAAGATGATATCGACCATTTAGGAAATCGACGAATTCGATCTGTTGGTGAGTTACTTCAAAATCAAATAAGAATTGGTCTTAATCGATTAGAACGAACAATTCGTGAACGAATGGCTATCTGTGAACAACATTCACTTAACATTAATATATTAATTAACCCGAAACCTTTAATCGCTTCAATTCGTGAATTCTTTGGATCAAGTCCACTATCACAGTTTATGGACCAAACAAATCCCTTAGCAGAATTAACGCATAAACGTCGAATTTCAGTTTTAGGTCCTGGTGGTATAACAAGAGATCGTGCAGGGTTTGCCATTCGTGATATTCACCCAAGTCAGTATGGTCGAATTTGTCCAGTAGAAACACCTGAAGGACCAAACGCTGGTTTAATTGGTTCATTATCAACATATAGTCGTGTTAATTCCTATGGATTCATTGAAACACCATTTTATAAAGTAGCAAACGGTAAAGTTTTAAAAGAATTATTTCCAGTTTACTTGGATGCAACAAATGAAGATAAATTTCGTTTAGCTGCAGGTGATCTTTTAACAAATGAACATGGTTTTATTGACGATCTGAAAGTTCCAGTACGACATAAACAAGAACTAATAAACGTATCACCAGAGGATATCGATTATGTAGCTGTATCACCTATACAAGTAGTTTCTTTAGCCGCTGCTTTAATTCCTTTTCTTGAACATGATGATGCTAACCGAGCATTAATGGGATCAAATATGCAAAGACAATCCGTTCCACTTTTATATTCTGAAGCACCACTTGTTGGAACTGGGTTAGAAGGTCAAACTGCTCGTGATTCTGGCATGACAATTTTAAGTATTAACTGTGGAAAAGTCGTTAATATTATAAGTGATGGAATAGTTATTCAAGATAAAAATGGAACTAATTTAAAATATCTATTAACTAAATATCGACGTTCTAATCAAGAAACTTGTATTAATCAAAAACCGTTGGTTTGGGTCCATGAAAAAGTATTTATGGGCCAAGTTATTGCTGACGGAGCATCCACAGAAGGAGGTGAATTATCTGTAGGCCAGAATATTTTAATTGCTTATACGCCATGGGAAGGCTACAATTATGAGGATGCTTTTATTATTAACGAGCGGTTAATTTATGATGATTTATATACTTCACTTCATATTGAAAAATTTGAAATTGAAGTTCGTCAAACTAAACTTGGTTTGGAAGAAGTAACTAAAGATTTACTAAACGCAAGTGAATATTCGCTTCGTAATTTAGACGAAAACGGTATTGTAAGTTTAGGTGCATGGGTTGAATCTGGTGATATTCTTGTTGGAAAATTAACTCCAAAAGGAGAATCAGATTATCCACCTGAAAGCAAATTACTTCGAGCTATTTTTGGTGAAAAATCGCGAAATGTTAGAAATACGTCTTTAAAACTGCATCATGGAACCAAAGGTCGAGTGATTGATATAAAAATTTTCTCACGAAATAATAAAGATGAACTACCTTCAGGTACACACGAAATAATTAAAGTTTACATTGCGCAAACACGAAAAATACAAATTGGCGATAAGATGGCTGGTCGTCATGGAAATAAAGGTATCATATCAAAAATATTACCACGTCAAGATATGCCATATCTTCCAGATGGTACACCTATTGACATGATTTTAAACCCATTAGGTGTTCCTTCTAGAATGAATGTTGGTCAAATTTACGAATGTTTGCTTGGTTTAGCAGCCGAAAATTTCAACACTCGTTTTAAGGTAATTCCGTTTGATGAAATGCATGGTGCCGAAGCATCACGTGCTTTGATTAGTAAAAAACTTACAACAGCTGCTGAAAATAAAAAATGGCTCTTTTCAAAAAATTATCCAGGTAAAATGGTACTTACGGATGGACGAACAGGTCAAACATTTGAAAACCCAATTACCGTTGGTAAATCTTATATACTTAAATTAGTCCATTTAGTCGATGATAAAATTCATGCACGTTCTACAGGCCCATATTCGTTAGTTACACAACAACCGTTAGGCGGTAGAGCGCAACAAGGTGGTCAAAGGCTTGGTGAAATGGAAGTATGGGCTCTTGAGGCATTTGGTGCAGCTTATACGTTACAGGAGCTTCTTACAATTAAATCTGATGATATGCAAGGACGTAACGAAACATTAAATGCGATTGTTAAAGGCCAACCTATTCCTCGTCCTGGTACTCCAGAATCATTTAAAGTGTTAATGCGAGAACTTCAAGCTTTATGTTTAGATATTGCTGCTTATAGTACATCCAATACAAATGTTGAATCCAATGATAGTGAAATTAATTTGATGGATGAATTTAATGGTTTTCCTGAGAATCAACTATTTAATTCAAGCAGCATAATTTCACAAAATGAAACGCAAAGATAAATTAAAAATAAAATGATTTCTTGTTAATGTTAAAAATTTAGCCAAAATTGAATTAAATAATTGAAACATTTGAACCATGGAACGATCTTTTGATTATGTAAAAATTAATCTTGCCTCACCTAACCGAATCCAATCATGGGGACAACGAATCTTACCAAATGGGCAATGTGTTGGTGAAGTTACTAAACCTGAAACAATAAATTACAGAACACTTAAACCAGAAATGAATGGTTTATTTTGCGAACGAATTTTTGGCCCAGTAAATGATTGGGAATGTCATTGCGGTAAATATAAACGTGTTAGACATCGCGGAATTGTATGTGAACGTTGTGGCGTTGAAGTAATTGAATCGAAGGTTAGGCGACATCGTATGGGATTTATAAAATTAGCTTCACCAGTAACACACGTTTGGTACGTTAAAGCTCGACCAAGTAAAATTGCTTTATTACTTGGACTTTCGCTTAAAGAAATTGAGCAAATTATTTATTTTAATGCATACGTTGTAATTGATCCTGATAATTTAACAGGTTTAGTTTATAAACAACTTTTGACGGAAAATGATTGGATTGCCCTAGATTATGATAGCGTTGAATCAACAAACGTTAAAATAGTTATGGGTGCTGAAGCAATAAAAAAACTTTTAGAACAACTTGATCTCGAACAAGAATCCAAAGATATACGTACTTCGTTACCATTTGTAAAACGCCCCGAACGCGACAAATTAATTAAGAAACTCCGTATCATTGATCAGTTTATATCATCTGGTTGTAATCCCGCTTGGATGGTTTTAAGTGTTATCCCAGTTCTACCTCCTGATTTACGTCCAATGGTTCAATTAGATGGTGGACGTTTTGCAACTTCTGACTTAAATGATTTATATCGACGTGTTATAAATAGAAACAATCGTTTAGCACGTTTACAAGAAATAATGGCACCTGAGCTTATTATTCGAAATGAAAAACGAATGTTACAAGAAGCAGTGGATGCATTAATTGATAATGGACGACGTGGTAAAGCAGTTGTTGGATTAAATAACCGTCCTTTAAAATCATTATCAGACATTATTGAAGGAAAACAAGGGCGTTTTCGACAAAATTTACTTGGAAAACGGGTTGACTATTCAGGACGTTCAGTAATTATCGTTGGACCAGAATTAAAATTAAACCAATGTGGATTACCAAGAGAAATGGCCATCGAATTATTTCAACCATTTGTTATTCACCGTTTAATTTATGACGGACTTATTAATAATATTAAAGCAGCAAAAAATATCATCCAAAATAATGAAGCATTAGCTTGGGAAATTCTTGCTCAAGTAATGGAAGGTCATCCCATTTTCTTAAATCGTGCACCAACATTACACCGTTTAGGTATTCAAGCTTTTGAGCCAATTTTAGTTGAAGGCCGTGCAATTAAATTACACCCACTAGTTTGTCCAGCTTTTAATGCTGATTTTGATGGAGATCAAATGGCAGTTCATATCCCACTTTGTTTAGAAGCACAAACAGAAGCACGCTTATTAATGTTAGCACCCAATAATTTTTTATCACCAGCTACAGGTGACCCAATTTTAACACCAAGTCAAGATATGGTTCTTGGTTGTTATTACTTAACTGCTAACAACCCTTCACAACAGAAGAAACATGAACCGTATTTTTCTGACTTCGAAGATGCAATACTTGCATATCAACAAGCACAAATTAATCTGCATACATTTATTTGGGTTCGTTTTAATGGAAAGATCGAAGACGAGGATAACCAGTCTTTCAAAAAAATTGTTACTGAAAATTATACTGTTCAGATTTCAAATAATGTCCAAATTAAAGAAAGTTTAACAGAAAATTCATTTACAAAATATATACGAACAACACCAGGACGAATTCTTTTAAATGAAATTTTCCATTAATTTACATTAATACTGTTTAACATTTAAAATGACACTAGACCAAGAAAAGAACGCAAAAATTGTTTTCAATAATGGGATCATTAATAAACGCCAGTTAAAAAATTTAATGTCTTGCGCCTTTCATAATTATGGAGTCGTTAAATCATCGATTATTGCGGATAAAGTAAAAAATTTAACATTTCACTATGCAACGAAATCCGGAATTTCACTTAGTATAGAAGATTTACGAATACCACAAAAAAAACGATCCCTGATTGGTTTAACAAACAATGAAGTAGAAACTACAGAACAACATTATGAAATTGGAAATATAACTAATATTGAACGATTTCAAAAAGTTATTGATATTTGGAATAATGCAAGTAATTTTTTAAAAGAAGAAGTCGTGACATATTTTCGTGAAAGTGACCCGTTTAATTCACTTTATATTATGGCATTTTCAGGAGCAAGAGGAAATATATCACAAGTAAGACAATTGGTAGGTATGCGAGGATTGATGGCTGATCCGCAAGGACAAATTATTGACCTTCCAATTAAAAGTAACTTTCGCGAAGGATTAACAGTTACGGAATATATTATTTCATCTTACGGTGCAAGAAAAGGTTTAGTAGATACAGCATTACGAACCGCTGATTCAGGTTATCTAACTCGACGCCTTGTAGACGTAGCACAAGATATCATTGTTCGAGAAGAAGATTGTTACACTCAAGATGGGTTATTAAAAAGCGAGTTAATTAACGAGACAAGTCCAAATTTATCAATTAAAGATCGTATGATTGGTCGACTTTTAGCTCGACCATTAATGCAAACTGATACAAATAAATTATTACCAAGAAATACACAACTGACGTCCAATTTATTAGATGAACTCACTCCATTGGATCTAGACCAGCTAAAAGTTAGATCACCGTTAACATGTAACTCAATTCGTTCAATTTGCCGAAATTGTTATGGTTGGCATTTAGCTTACTCTAAATTAGTTGATCTAGGAGAAGCTATAGGAATAGTTGCAGCACAATCCATCGGTGAGCCTGGCACACAGTTAACAATGCGAACATTTCACACGGGAGGCGTATTTTCTGGAGACTTAACACGTCAAATAAGAGCTCCTTTCCCAGGTATGTTATTTTATAAAACAGCTGAAGCTGCTAATTTAATTCGTACGTTACATGGTACAAGAAGTTTTTTAACAAAAGAAAACGTAACTTTATATATCAAAGATTCTAAAGGTTCTTGTAGCAAAATAGAACTTCCTGAAGGCGCAACATTATTGTCAAATACAGGACAAAAAGTTTACACAAATCAAATTATTGCAGAAATAAAAAAGGATGCAAATCTTGTTTTAGAAGAAGATAGTAAAACTGTTTATACAAATATTTCCGGTGAAGTATTTTTTCAAAACATTAAGATTGAAAAAATACTTGATAAGCAAGGAAATTTAGTGCAAAAAAATAAGAACCCAGGCCTAATTTGGGTATTACAAGGCAAACGTTATTCTTTACCACGTTCTTCAGAATTAGTAGCAAAATTAGGTCAGGTAGATACAAATGGATCTATCATAGCACAAAAACAGATCTTGAACAACTACGCCGGTATTGTAAAATTTAGTAAAGCTTCCGCAAGAAATGAAATCAGAATTCTGAATTTTTCACTAATCTTACAAAATGCCAAAGTTTTACTTTTTAACAATTCTACAAGTGGTAAAAAAAATATATTGAAATTCGACGATGGTAAAGAATTTCATTTAGAAGTTAAACATAATAAAGCAATACAACACGGCGAAACAATTGCAACATTAGTTAATAATTCATACAGAACTGAAACAGGAGGTACTGTAACATATAATATTGAAAAAAAGTTTGCGACAAAGAAACGAAAGGGACCAGGAAAACTTTTTTCAGGAGCTTTATATTGGATACCAGAAGAAACACATTATATTGAAAGCCCAACATTATTCGAGAAATTAAAAGCTAAAAATAATAACTTTATATCGAAAGGAACTGAAATAATCCCTAAAATTTTTACAAAAGTTAGTGGAATATTACAGATCAATACTGCGGGGCAAGAGTTAAGTATTAAACCGGGTGAACTGTTTAAAATTAATTCAACGGAATGCAATTCGATGGAACGCAGTAATGGTTTTGTAGAACCTGGTAATCCAATAATAAGTGACATCATAGCACAAAGACTAGTTTATGTAGAATTCATTGAAATTAATAAAGTTGAATACATATTAGTAAGACCTGTTCAAAAATATAAAGTCGCACGTGAGAAAGAGTTTTTCTTAAACCAAAACTTTTTTCCATCCGCTCGTAAGCAAAATTTTAAGATTAAGACAGTTAAAAAGATTTTTTTAAAAAATTGGGAGCATGTTAAATCAAGCGAACCAGTTGAACTTCTAAACACATTTCTTACTTTAGATATAAAAAATAACCCATCAAAATTACAGTCTAGATTTGAAATTTTACAGAAAAAGGAAACCAGTTTCCATTTACAAATTTCCCAATATGAAGTGCTGAAAGTTGATGATTTAATAACAAGCTACAGTAATATTCATAATATTAAAACAGCAATTAAATTTTTAGTAAACGAAAACCAGTACGTAAATAGCCTGACTACTTTGGCACAATTAGAAATATTTTTTCCAACACAAGGTACATTAGGTGCAATTAAAAATAATGCTGCGAATGTAAATGAAATTTTAATTTTACAAGACAAAAATATTCGACCTATTCCTCATTTTTCAAAAATCGATGAATTAAAAATTCAAGTTGGAGATTTAATTCGAACTGGGAACCAAATTTCAAAAAATATTAAATCAGAATATTCTGGTCAAATATATAAGATTGACGAAACAAATGTTTATATTCGATTAGGACGACCATATTTAATTTCAGAAGGAGCAATACTAGAAGTTGAATCTGGATCATTAGTTCAACGTTTGGACAAATTAGCTACATTAATTTACGAAAAATTGAAAACTGTGGATATTGTTCAAGGATTACCAAAAGTTGAAGAAATTCTTGAAGCACGAAAAATTAAAAATCCATGTATCTTAGCACCTCATGAGGGTTACGTTAATGTACGAAATTCTAAAATTGAAGTAACTAATGAAAAAGGATATATTACAGCAATTAATTTTACTCCACGAGACAAAATTCGTTTTTCAAACGGTAATTATGTAAAACTTATTGAACCATTAACAGACGGTCCAATTAGTCCACATGAAAAGCTTGAGACCTTATTTAATTACTACTATTATTTAGAAAAATTACCTATTAATGAAGCTTGTCGCCATAGCTTTCGTGGATTACAACTTTTTTTAGTTAACGAAGTACAACGAACATACTTATCGCAAAATGTTCAGATTGCTGATAAGCATGTCGAAATTATAATTAAACAAATGACAACGAAAGTCCGAATTGAAGATAGCGGAGATACTACTCTATTACCAGGCGAATTATTAAATCTGTATCAGGTAGAGCTAATAACTAAAGCTAGTTTAACTGTTAATGAACAAGCTCCATTTTATACTCCTGTGTTATTAGGTATAACAAAAGCTTCATTGAATAGTGATAGCTTTATTTCAGCTGCTAGTTTTCAAGAAACAACACGAGTATTAACGGAAGCAGCAATTGAAGGAAAAAAAGATTGGTTATACGGTTTAAAAGAAAACGTTATTATTGGTCGTTTAATACCTGCTGGAACTGGTTTTAAATATTACCAAAATTTAGAATTACAAACTATTAAACCAAACAGTATTATTCAAGCACAAATTAAAAATATTAAAACTACTGTTTTACAAACACGTTTTAATCAACTATTAGAAAAATAAAACCACATATTGGATTTTTAGAATTATTGTAGTAAATTAATAACAGTTTTAAATATATCTAAATTAAATAAACGTATAAAATAATATGGCTCGTTATACTGGGGCAAAACTTCGAATAACACGAAGATTAGGTGACTTACCAGGACTTACAAGTAAGAAAGGCAATTCAAATTCAAGACCTGGTCAACATGGTGCTAACCAAAAAAAACTTACACAATATGCAATTCGATTAGAAGAGAAGCAAAAAATTCGTTTCAACTACGGTTTAAGCGAAAAACAATTAATGAATTATATTAAACAAGCTAAAAAAATAAAAGGTACAACAGGTACTATTCTTTTACAACTGTTGGAAATGAGATTAGATAATCTTGTATTCCGACTTGGACTAGCACCAACAATTGCAGCTGCTCGTCAACTTGTTAGTCATGGTCATGTTACAGTAAATCAAACTTCTGTATCAATACCAAGTTATCAATGTCAACCAGGCGATAAGTTATCTATTAAAGATAACGCAACTTCAAAGCGATTAGTTAACAAGTATTTAGAATCACCTGCTCTCTCTAATATTCCTCAACATTTAGACTTTGATAAGAAAAATTTAAGTGCAAAAATATTAGGTATAATAGATCGCGAATGGGTGGCATTAAAATTAAACGAACTTTTCGTAATCGAATACTATTCGAGAAAAATTTAAAAACTTCGTTGAACAAAGTTTTAAATTTATCCAAGACGAACCTTTTAAAGAAGGTAGTTATTTAGTAATAATACAACATATGACAGCAATAACACTAAGTGAATTATTAGATGCCGGAGTACATTTTGGACATCAAGCAAGTAGATGGAATCCAAAAATGTTTCCGTATATCTATGCCGAACAAAACGGAATACATGTAATTGATTTAATACAAACATCACGTCTGTTAACATACGCGCATGATTATGTGCAAAAAAATGCTCAAAATAACAAAACATTTTTATTTGTTGGAACAAAACGTCAGGCAGCTAATATAATTGCCGAAGAAGCAAAAAAGTGTGGAGCTTTTTATGTAAATAATCGTTGGTTAGGGGGAATGCTCACAAATTGGACAACTGTTCAAACACGTGTAGCATATCTCAAAGAATTAGATGAGAAGGAACAAAGTGGCGAATTGGACTTATTACCTAAAAAAGAAGCAGCTTTATTAAGACGTGAACACGAAAAATTACGTCAGAACTTGGAAGGTCTAAAAGAAATGACACAAATACCAGATATTGTTGTCATAATTGATCCAAAGCGTGAAAATACTGCTGTATTAGAATGTCGTAAATTAGGAATTCCAATTATCTCTATTCTTGATACTAATTGTGATCCAAATCTTGTAGATATACCAATTCCAGCAAATGATGATGCAGTAAAATCAATTCAATTAATTTTATCTAAGCTTGCAGAGGGAATAATTGTAGGAAAGAATAGTGTAAGTTAACCAAATAAAAAAACTATACAAAATTTTATTTCGTATAGTTTTTTTATTTGGACCGTTTATTAGACTCTAGGTATAATTAAGGATAAGCAATAAGAAAAAATTTGCACCACTCAAGTCGAG
>Ga0115100_10781698_pt1 | contig 12367 bp, 1 predicted proteins | sample MBTome_3_FD_89642 | JGI IMG/M metagenome (GOLD analysis project Ga0115100, IMG submission 89642) | Marine eukaryotic communities from Pacific Ocean to study complex ecological interactions - MBTS_2Apr14_M1_3um Metatranscriptome... | ecosystem: Environmental > Aquatic > Marine > Oceanic | place... | reverse complement strand
GTCGTTTAAATAAAAAGCTAAGAAAACAGAAAATATTGCATAAAAAAAAGGGTGGGTGTGCAGCTTGGCGTCGCAAGAGTCTTTGTGGAGTGGGTGGTTCGACTCTTGGCGGCGCGGGGGCATTGGTGGTGCGCTGCGGTGGGGTGGTGGCGGGCGAAAGGCGCCGCTGTGTGTGCGCGCGCGCGCATGAGCGCGCGCGCCGGCCGTGCTGCTCGTCCAGACCTAGCCGGGTGGGGGGCTTAGTCGTCGAGGGACAAGAGCATGGCGAGGCCGCGCCGGATCCAGTGGTCCTCTGCCAGGTCGGTGTCCACGAGGACACCAATGACAAAGTTGGTCGACAGGCCTGTGGTGGACAGGACGCCCCTCCTATCGCTCGTCTTGTAGCACGGGCAGAGGTACTTGCCCGTCGTCTTCACGTCCGTTTGCTTGGCGGGCATGAAGTGGCAGTACGCCATGTCGTTGAACAGCTTCTTGGGCCTGGCCTCGGCGAGCTTGTGGTTCGATTTGTCCCATCGCGCGCCGTCGAGGTACATGCCGTACACCCACACGCCGTCTTCGGGGCCTTTACCGTCGTGCGGCGGCTTGTCCTTGAGCACTTCAAAGTCAAACGTGATGCTGTCGATCGGGATCGTGTACTTGCGCGCGTAGTTCTGCAGGGCGCCCGTGAGGAAGGCCTGGTTGAAGTAGAAGCCCGGCAGCCAGAAGCAGCCGGGCTTGCCGTCCTCGTACCACTGCTGGAAGAAGTCCAGGCGCTTGTACAAGTCCTTGACGTAGCTGCCGAGGGGTTTGAGGCTCGGGTACGAGGCCTTCATCCACGACGCCGGCACCTTGCCGACGGCGAGGTTGGCCCCGACGTTGTCGAGCTCGGCGTTCATCACCACGAGGCCCTTGAGGGCCTTGCGCAGGTTGATGAGGGTCCTGCGCATCACGGACAGGACGCGGTTAAAACGCTGCATCTCCTGCACCAGCACCGTGTTCATGCTTTCCGTGTAGACAATCGGGTACCGCTCGAGGCACTTCTCCGTGTCAAAGTTGTCCTTCAAGCCGTCCAGAATGCCGCCGGCGATCTCGTCGATCTTGTCGTCGTCGCCGGACCCGCCGCCGCCGGCCTTGGACTGCGTGATGAGCATGGCGTCGAACAGCAGGTTCGTCTGCAGCATCTCTTTCGAAATGTCGACGTTGTCGTGCATGCCAAAGAGCGTGGGCGGCTGCAGCACGGGCAGCTCTTTCAGGAACGTGGTCACCGACTCGTACCCGTCCGACGGCGGAATGTGGTAGTTCGGCTCGGACGAGAACTTGTACTTGGTCTCCTCGACTACGGGCCTGTCGTAGGAATTCATCAGGGTGGCCATCAAGCAGCGGCGGTCCCAGTCGTCGGTCACGCGGCCGCCGTAGTTGCACTGGCCCGTGAGGTACTGCAGGGCCGCGTACTGCACGTCGTCGTACTCGTCAACAAAGATCTGCAGCTGGCGGATACTGATGCGCAAGTCGGACTCGTTAAAGCCGTAGGGGATGTTCCAGCCCTGTGGGCCAAAGCTGCGGCGCTCCTGCACAATGGCGTGGAAGAAGCAGATGCCGAACAGCATCTTCTCGAAAATCTTCTGCTTCTCCGGCTGCTCTTGCTCCGTAAACTTGTTGAACCACGACGGGTCGCCGACGGGGTCGTTGAGGTACGACTGCAGCATGTTCATCCGGAGGCCGTCGGGGGGCTCGTTCGTCACCTTGACGCCGTTTTGCAGCACCGACACGGGGAACGCGGGCGTCGGGTAGCTGGTCAGCCACAGGCGGAAATCGTCGTGCACCGTCCCTGGCTTGAGCCCCTCGCACACCTTTTCGAGCGAGTTCATCCAGGACGTCGCCAAGTGACAGTTCTGGAGCACGACCCAGCCGCCCTCCTGCCGGGCTTTCTCGATCAGCTTCTCGGCGATCGGGCCTTGGCCCTGGCCGAGCGAGATGGCGCTGAACCGGTCCCCGCTGAAACCAACGTCGCCGCCAAACTTGAGCAGGGCCGTCATCGGGTCCGCGCCAGGGGACAGCACGAAAATCAAGGGGTTTGTGCACGACGAGGCATCGTAGACCGATTGCATGTTGAAGGGCGGTGGCTGGGTAAACCTCTGCCCGAGGTTCTCCTCCACAAAGTCACGCGCCGCGTGCACCACCTTGTCGGCGCGGATGCAGCGCAGCAGCATCAGCTTCTGGAAGTTGGACAGCTTTGCCCAAACCTCCGGCAGCTCCTCAAACGTCTGAGGCGTTTTGCTGTCGTACATCGGCTTGAACGACTTTGAGTCTTCCGCCATGTTCTCGCGCAGGCCCTTGAACGCCTCGAGCTCGGAGAGCCGGCAGACCTGGTCCCACATTGTCTTGGGTATCCACGAGGCGTCTGGGTTCTCATGCGCGTTGTCGACACCGACGCCGCCCGTGAGGAAAAACATGAGCTCGGCCTGGGTGAGCGTGTCGCGCGACTTCATGAGGTCGCAGCACAGCAGGAAGGAGAAGAGCAGCTTGTGCTTCTCAAACAGCGACTGGCAGACGTTTGTGTACAGCGAGTACGTGAAGTGGTCGCTCAGGAATCGCAGACGCTTCGTCAAGATCTGCGACTTGTTGCTGTCCGCAATAGATTTGCAGTACAGGCCAACAAACCACTCGAGCGAGTACTGGTACATCGGGTCAATATCCGCCAGCGCGGCGATGACAAAGAACAAGACGGACGAGTGGCCCGCGACAGGCTGGTAGCCTGCGCGCAAGTCGTTGATCTTGATGGTGGTGATCTCGGCAACCTTCTGCTTTGCGGCCACCTCGTCGGAAATGACCTTGGCGTCGTCAAGCACGACGATGGCGCCGGCGTCCTCGAGGATCTTGGCACCAGCCTTGGTGAGCGTCTCAAGGATCCGCACCTCGACTTCTTTCAGCTTTTTCTGATTCGCGGCAGACGCCAGGATAAGCTGCTGGCGTTCCTCCTCCACCTCGGGCCGCTCGCGGGCGACGACGATGCCGAGCAGCTGGTCTTCCAGGCCTTCGAGGGTAATCATAAAGTTAAGCAGCGTCACCTTGGTTGCTACCTCGGGGAGGTAGTGCGGGTTAGGCAGCTTGGTCGTGATGTAGAATCGGAAGTCCTCCGAGTATTCAATCGTGTTGTCACCGAGCTTGATGCAGACGACACCCGCCTGCTTGAACGTGTTGCGGAGCAGCAGGCCCTCGAGGGAAGGATCGAGCTCCTCGAGCACGTTCTCAATCAGGACCGGGTTGCCGAATTGGACAGCGTTTTCGAGGGTGCGCATGTAGGTGGCGTCTGACAGCTTGGTAACGCTCAGCTTGTTGGGCTTTTCCATGGCCTTGACCCACTTGTTCGCCTGGCCCTGGGGGTCAATCATGAGCGGCCACCGCCGTGCGTTGGCGATAATGGTGCCGTTGTCAATCGATAGCCCGTCCGTCGGCAGGCCGTCAATATGCCACTGGCGAATCTTCACCGGGTCGCCGATAATGCCGCTCAGCGAGTATCCTTCGGAGCACGCCAGGTTCATCTTCTTGCACTCGGCAACCCACATGTCCACGCACTCGTGGCGGTACACGGTGGTGTACGGCCCGAGGTACGCGATGACGCCGGCCGACAGCAGGATATCACCAGTGCAGTTTTCGTAGTCAGTGGCGAGCTTGTCCGCAGCTTCGCGCCAACGGGTTTTCTCGCCGCCGAGACCCGAAATCAACTTCTTGGCCCGAACCAGCTTCTCTTCGCAGAGAACGACCTTGTCTTCCAGCTCCTTCTTTTCGCGCGTCTTGTTGGCCAGGTTCTCGTTCAGCGCGGCAAGTTTGTCCTGGATGGCCTTGAGCTCATCCTGCTTGCCCTTGAGCAGCGCCATCAGCTCCTCCACCTCTGTCATCGCCTGCACCAAGGCAATCTTCTTTGGGGCCACCACCTTGGCGACCCTGTCGTACACCTCCATGGCCAACGTCCAGCTGCAGAGACCTTCTGCAGCCTTGGACGCCTTGGCGATAATCTTCGGCACAAAGTTCTCGTTGGGGACAAATTTCTCCCGGATAACCTTCATGATTTTGGGGTCAATGTTGTCCTTGTCGTAGTCCTTCAAGGACTGCAGGAACTTCATGTCGCCGAGCATTTTCTTGGCTGGGCCCCAGTAGTCCAGAATTTTCTTGCCAGAGCCGCCCGGGTCTTGGATCTTCTCGGGCTTGACCCCCTTCATGGTGCACACGGCTTCCATCACGAGCTTGACGGGCGCTGGTGGCGATTTCATCGCCTTGACTTCACCGATATCCGAGGGCTTGAGGGTGTCCAGGGCCTTCAAGGCGCTTTGCAGGGCCGGAATCGCCTCAGCGAGCAGCGCTTCACACTCTTCCTTCTGGCCCTTGGCCACGGCGGCCTTTTCTTTGGCATCGGCTTCGTCCAAAGCCACCGACTCCTCCACCTTGTTAGCTTCGATGGTTTCTTCCTTGATCTGCGCCGTCATGACCTTGTTCTCTTCCTGCGCGACAACCAGCTTTGGCTGGAGTGCAATCAGCTCTTCCTGCATCGACCCGACCTGGGTCTCGGCGAAAGCAATCTGCTTCAGGCCGGTCTCGTACTGGTTCTTTTGCTTCAAGATTTCGTCGCGTTTTTTCTGCAGGAGCTCCTTAAACGCCTTGAACAGCTCGAGGTACGACGTGGGCGTCACATACGTAATGCGCGCGAGGTTGGTGCGGAATTTAAGCGCAAGCCCAGCACACGAACTCTGGAAGAACTGGCACAAGTGAACCACCGCAACCTGCTCGGTCTCGGTCAGCTCTACGTCCTCGATGCTGGTCTCGGCCACCACCTGCAGGGCGTCGTCCGGCCACGCCTGGAACCAGTCGATGGTACAGCAGTTGACCAGGGACGGGAACATGCGGAGGCGGGTCTGCAGCACGGTACCGATAGGGCTCATGCCGAGGCAGATGTGCAGGTTGTCTTTGCATCGGTTGACAAAGAAGGTGAAGATCTCGAGCGGGCTCAGCTCGGTTTCGCCCCCAGCTGCGCGGTGGGCAGGCTCGCGGCACGTCTCCAAGATGTTGATGCGCTCGTCGATCGCAAAAATGTTGTTGACTTCACCGCTGTTCAAAAGCGAGTCAACGTCTTCCAGCCACGCCTCCTCTTTGATTTGGGTGTCGTTCAGCAAGAACACGGTTGGGCGATCATCCGCGCCGGCCTTCTTAAGGACAATCTTGACGTCTTCTTTCCATTCCGGGGTGCCGTAGGATTTGCTAATCTCAGGCTGGAACAGGTCGTAGTCCATGACCTGGGAGGCCAGGCGCACAACACTTTGGCGGCCACTACCGCCGACACCAATCAGCATGGCGTGCCCGCCGTCCTGCTTGAGAACGCGGCACACCTTGGAGAGATGCTGCAGCACGTACGTGAACACCACCAGGTCCATAGGCGTCTTGTTGATCTGGTTGTATTCATCAAGCGACTCCTTTGCTGTGGTACGGAAAGCCTCGAGGTCCTCCGCCTCGTCGTACGGCCGCGCGTTGTCCGTGGGGTGAACGTAGGTTCCGAACATCAGGTTGTCCATGTTATCCTTGGTGATCGGCTTGCCTTCCATCGGCTGCAGGCGTGCAAACACCGAGGGGAAGGACAGCTTGAAGAACTCCTTGGTGCAATCCTGGACTTGCTTGAACAGCCACTTGCGATCTGGCTCGTCAATCAAACGGTCGTAGAACACACGGTACACCTCGTGGGCCCAGAGGCGGATGACCTTGGTTTTGTCCGTGGCTTTGCCGCCGGGCATCATCAGGACGCCGTTGACCACACGCGACAGGTCGCGCAAGTTGAAAGTGTAGTGTGACTTGGCCGGCGTGGGCAGCAGGAACTTGACCGACTCGTTGAAAATATGCACCGTGGCGTCCACAATCGATTTGCCGAGCGACTGCAGTTCCATCGGGTAGCCGAGGTCGCGGAAGGCGCGCTGAATGACGGCCGTGAAGATACGGCTGCGCGTGTCGTCGTTAAAGTCGGTCATGCCAACAACGTGCATGTGCCGGGTCAGGCGCGACGTGATCTGGTTGCGGCCGCCACCAGGGGGGCCCATGGCTCCGATGACGAGCACATCTTGCAGCGTCATTTTCGTGGTGTCGATGAGGTCGGACCAGAAGCCGTGGTCCAGCAGCGAGCGGATCAGCTCGAGCGGAGGTTGCGCGCCGTACTGCTCGATCAGAGGCATGTTCAGGTCGTCCACAAAGAACACGCACGTTTTGCCCGGCGCCGGGCCAAAGACGCCGCGGCGGCGTTTGTCGAGCTTGGACATGACAAAGTTTTGTGTCACCTGCGCACTCGTCTGGGCAGAGAACGTGAGGAACTCCGGGACGTACGACTCTTTCGGCAACGACATGAGCTTGTCGCGGACGTACACAGATTTACCCGTCCCCGTAGGGCCGACGAACAGAGTCGGGATCTTGGCTTTGATGGACAGATCCATCAGGTACGTGTACCGCGCAGTGTCCAATGTCGGCACCAGCACGTCCTTGATTTTTTGCCCCGGCTTGATCACGAGGTCCGTGTTGATAGTTGCAAGCCATTTTATCCACTTGCCCTTCCCTTGGGCCACAAAGACGTACTCGTACACGTTGCCCTCGTCCGGGATCAGCGAGGCGAACTTGAAATCGTGTGGCACGTCCTCCGATTTCCCAGAGAGGGTCGTCTTCCAGAAATCGCTGAACAATTCGCGGCCGTCGCCGTTGACAGTCGCGCCGAGGGACCAGATGAACGAGAACGCGAACACGCCCTGGAGCCATTGGTCCAGGACCTTGGCGTTGTTCTCTTCGGCAAACCCGGTCGAGGTCATGTCGATCATGCGGCAGAGGCTGGTGACCATGAACGCAGTGTCCATGGGCATCAAAAAAGTGCAGTTCTTGCGCAGGAATTTGAGCGTGGGGTCAACAAACGTCTCCAGGTATTCATTGAGCGTCGTCTTCATGTTTTCGTTGAAGTGCGCGGGCAGGTTCTCGATCCACGACTTGGCGAGAGGACGCCAGCCAAGCTGGCGAGGCTCGAGGTAGATCATGCCGCAGCGGCTGACTGTGGCAGGCGACGCCTGCGACAGGTCCATGTTTTCGAAGAGCATGGACATCGTGTCCGACATGGCAATAATCTCGCCACTCATGAGGCACAGCTTCTTGTTGTCGTCGAGCACCGTATTCATGCTTTCAATCCACAGCGTGTCGACTGGGCCATCAAACCAAATCCAGTGGCGGTCAGGCCCGGAGTCCTGGGACATGCGGCGGAACTCGTTCGGGACAACACCGTCAGACCACTCGTGGGAGACGGGGTCGAACTGACCAAAGAGCTGGCCCATGGTGATGGCTTTGGGGTTCATGATCGAGTAGTGTGACTTGCGGAACTGCGGGTCGCCATCGACAATATTGTCGCCGATCTCCTCGTGTTTTTCGCAGAGCAACGTCAGCATCTCCGCCAAGACCTTGAGGATTTCGGTCTTGCCGGAGAACGGCTCGCCGACAAGCATAAAGCCGTGGCGCACCAGGAGCATCTCGTACGTTTCGATGAGTTTTTTCAGGAACGTTTCTGTGAGCTGCAGCTTTCGCCGGCGGCAAATTTCAGTGGCGGCTTCGATGAATTCGACATAGTCCGGATCTGGGAGGGTCATGCCCGGGAACAGATCCGAAATGATACCGTTGAAGAGGGGAATGTCGTGGCTCAAGAACTTGGGCACGTTGACATCGACAATGGCGCGCAGCACCAGCAGCTCTTCTTGCGAGTCCGGGAACTTGAGCTTGAGGTTGGCGGCGGCGCGCAGCACGGCCTTGACGGCGCGCATGCCGTAGTCGTAGTGGAACTGCGACGACAGCTGCTCCGAGCACAGCTTGTACGTGGTGGTGATCTTGTAACCGCAAGCACGGGCGTTGATGTAGCCGCTAGAGTAGAGCTGGATTTCAGCAATCATGGCGTAGTTGGGGACCATCATCGCCACTGTGCGGAACAGCACCTTGAGGTTATCGGGCAGTTCCGAGCGCCCGGCGTAACCAGGGTTCATGGTGATGAAACTGCAGCACGTTTTCTTGAGGGCCAGGAGCGTGCCTTCAAAGACGAACTGCTTAAGGTCCTGCTCGACGGCACGGAAAATGGTCTGGAGCTGCTGCGCAATGACGGAAAGCACTTCGATTTCGATGCGGTTAAACTCGTCGAAGCAGGCCCACGCGCCTGCAGCGGCGAGGCCCTTGAAGAACTTGCCCATGGCAAGGTAATCAAGACCGTCGGAGCAGTTGAACACAACGCACTGGATACCAATAGCCTTGGCAAGATCCTTGGTGGTCTCAGTTTTGCCCGTGCCGGCGGGGCCTTCTGGGGCACCGCCAAGGTTGAGCGCGTAGGCACCGATAAGGGTACGGTAGCACCTATCCGTCAGCGGCGTGACGACGAGGCGGAAGGAGTTGCCGAGGTACTCGTACTCGTAGTTGCACGTAGAGTTAATAATCTTGGCGTACATGTTCTTGTCCTCGCCTTCGCCGAGCCAGTAGTAGCGCAGCTGCTGCAGCCAGTTGAAGTCGTTGTCCGTCTTCACACCGAGCGCAGCGAGCTCTTCCGTCACGTCACGGGCGTGCACGTCGAGGGTGATCATGGCCTCGCACGTCTTGCGCACAAGCTTCGCGACCTTGCCGCGGACCAAGTCGACAATGTCGCGCAGGTCGGACTTGAGCGTCTCCCAGTACTGCTTGATGCCTTCCGGGCCATTTTTGATGGCGCCGTGGACGCCGGTGGTCCAGAAAGTCTGGCCGACGGACAGGGCGACCTGGCCGGGCTGGATGCAGATCCAGTCGACACGCGGCATCTGCGTGTACGTGTCGAAGCCAATCTTGGTCATCGACTTGACACTCTCTTTCATGACCGTCTCCAGGATAAGCAGCCACTTTTCGACCGAGCCGCGCGCTTCGGCCGTGGAGATGACGGTGGTCAGCTCGACCCTTTCCTTCTCCGAACTGATCATGGTGGTGATGTCGAGTTCGGGGGTGAACACCAGGCTCTTGATGCCTTCGAAGCACTTCTTCAAGTGCTGCTGCACCCTCGTCGGGTCCTTTGTTTCGGACAGGATGCTCAGCATCTCGTCGTTGGAGAGGAAGAAGAAGCGGGCAAAGTACAGGCGCTTCTTTTCCAGGTAGGCGTTCAGCCCCTTCACGACGAGTTCGAGGTTCGCGTTGGCTTGGACGATCAGGTTGCACATGTTAGGGAAGGCGCACGTCGCGAGGCAGTGCGGGTCCTCGAGCAAGTGGTTCATCATCATCTTGAAATCGCCGTCCACAACGGTGAACAGGCGGCCTTCCTCCGGCATCTGGGCCATGATGTCGGGCGAGCTGAAAATCGGCTCGAGGTACATCCAGCTCGCCTGCATCTTCAGCCACCCTTCGATGATGTCGGCCATGTTCTTGAGGAGACCCTCCCACTCGACGATCCGCCCCTTGAACGGCTTGATGAAGGGCGAGCCCATCATCGTCTGCGTCTTGACGATGTGGTCGTCCAGGACGGCCTCGATCTCGTCGCAGCCCGCCATAATGTACAGGTCGTCGCGCTCGGACACGTTGAACTCCTGGTCCACCCATTCGCCCTCCATCTTGTCCATGGCTTTCTCGAGGCTGAATTCCTTGCTGGCGCCGCCGCTGATGGCCTCAAACTTCTCCAGGTTGTCTTCGAGGTCGAGCTCGAGCACCTTGGCCAGCGTCGTGGAAGAGTCTGGCGTGATGTTCGACCCGTAGATCTCGCCCATTTTCACCCAGTGACGCTCGCGCAAACCAGGGTTGCACAGAATCTGGACAACGGCGATGTGCTCTTTGAAAGCCGAGATCTGCTTCTTGATCTTGTCGCAAATCTTGTACATGTTGGTGGCCGCGCTGTACTGCTTCGCCATCTTGAAGGTGTCGCGCCAACACTCGTCGACCATGTCCTTGATCTTGTCGCCGTCGAGGATCGCGAACGCCCCGTGCATCGTTTTCTGCTCCATCTTCTGCCAGTCGAGCGTGTGCTGGAACAGCGTCTCAAATGGCTCTCTCTCGTCTTCCAGCGCAACGATGTCCGGGTACGACGTTTTGTCCCAGCCGAAGAGCTCCTCCTCCCTGTTGATGCTGGCGACGGTGGCGGTCAGGCCCTGCAGCGCGCGCTCGATGAGGTTGGCCTCCCGGAGGTACCCCTGCATGGCGTCCATGTCCGACGCCGCCTCCAGCTCCTTGATGCGGCTGCGGATCTTTTCGATGTCCGCGATGAGCCGCTCGCGCTTCGTGTGCAGCGCGTCTTCGCCGCGGTGCTTGGCCTTCTCGATCATGATCTCGCCGTCGTCGATCGACGCCGAGATCTCCTGCCACCAGGCGAGCGTGGTAAAGTTCAGCTCGAGCTCCTCCTCGACAAACGTGTGGAGCTGCATCGTCACGTTGATTTGCTCCTGGGCGAGCTTGGTCTTGGCCTTGAGCGCGTCCAGCTCTTCCGTCTTAACTTTTTCCATGTAGTCGATGAGGGTCATGAGCTCGGTCGAGTCCTCGGGGTCCTTGACCGCCTTCTTGGCGATAATCCCGTAGCTCTTGCAGATGCTGTTGTTGAACTCGGTGCTCAGCACGGCGAGGCGGGCCGTCAGCTTGACGACGGCCTGCTTGGCCAGCTTGGCCGTCGCGTCGATCAGGGGCTGCACGTTGACGTGGATCGTGTTGCAGATGACGTAGCTTTCCATGCCGCCGACCTCGTCCGCGATGCCCTGGAAGATGGTGATCTGGTCGACGACTTCCTGGAAGACGGATGCCTCGCTGCTGAATTTGTCCACAAACAGGGCCTGCTCGCCGCCGGGGAGCAGCGGCGCGAACTTGGCGAACTTGGCGAGCTCCTCGTGCGGGCCCGCCATGCGGTCCACCAGCGCCGCGTGGACAAACGCCTTGTTCTTGGCCAGGGCGGCGCCGTCCGGGTGGTTGTCCAGGCGGCTCATCGAGCCGGCCAGCCACGCGTCGATGGGCGTGAACGTCTGGAGCGTCGACGTGACCTTGTCGAAGCACTCGTCCAGCTTGCCCTTGAGGTCCTCCAGGCTCGGGACGCAGCACGTCTTGGCGCCGTCCTCCGACACCGTCAGCTCGACGCTGAAGACGGGGGTCAGGCCGGGGAGGTCTGTGTCGAACGAGTCGGCTATGGCCTGGCACGACTTGTCGAGCGTGCTCTGGAGCTGCACGCGCATCAGGGCGTTGACGGCGGGGAAGATGGCGGCGCGGCGCTCGTTCTCGGCCTCGCGCTCGTCCTCCTGCTCGACGTTGTCCGTGTTGAAGATCTCCAGGATCTCCGGGTACCAGTGCGTGTGCATGTACTCGTCCAGCTCCTCGCAGCGGTCGGCGAGCTCCGACAGGAAGACGTGGACCGTCGTGGGCGTGTGCACCTTGCCGCTCGCCAGCAGCGCCTGGATGTCGTACAGCCGGACCGCCGCGTAGTTCTGCCACACGCCGAGCATCATCTGGGCGCTGCCGTGCGTGATTTTGAGGTCCGTCTCGAGCTTGGCGAGGGTGCCGTCGAAGGTGCTCTCCCACGCCGTCGAATAGTCCAGGCCCTCCGGCAGGACCTGGCCGCTCGGCGGCTCGCCCGTCTCGGCCAGCCCGCAGCACATGCCCTTGTGGATCGTGTCGTCGTACTCGCCGTGGACCTCCGCGTCCAGGACGTCGTACACCTCGCGCAGCTTGCACCCGGTGCTGCGGTAGCACATCTGGGTGCCAAAGTTCTCGCACACGGGCTGCGCCGTGAGGTCCGGCCCCAGCTTTTCGATGATGTGGTCCCAGTGCTCCGTCGGCAGCGGGGCGTTGGTGCCCAGGCCCGAGTACTCCTTGAGGTCCTTGAGGTGGGCCTCCAGGCGCCGCTTCGCGGACTGCATCTCCGGCGGGTACTGCGGCGCGGAGACGGCCGCTTTGCCGCTCCGCTGCGCGCTGGCGAAGCGCCCGCTCGAGCCCTTCTCCGCCAGCATCGCGAGGTCGGCGGTCATCTTGGTGCCCAGCGTCCACTTCTTGGAATCGACCCGAGACTTGTCGCTCGTGCCGTTCATCTCGCGGGCCTGCCTCTCGGCGCACCGGGCCGGAGAGGCGTGTGTCGTGTTGAGCCTGTTGATGGGCGGCAGCACTGGGATCTGCTGCAGCCCGTCCGGCTTGCCCGTCATGGCGGCCCGTCCGGCGCTAGACGCCATAGTGGCGGCCTAGTCTGCGACCGCCTCCGCCGAGGCTCGGAGGGGTCCGCCCCAAGGCTTGCGGTTGGCGCCCCTTTGGATCTCGTAAGGTTTGCCCGAACTCGGTGTCCGGTTGATCGGGTGTGGGTGCCCGCGGTGCAGGAAGCCCCTTCGCCGAGCTACGCTCGGGTCGTCGTCGTGCTCGCCCTTCTTTG
>Ga0115100_10326822_pt1 | contig 12452 bp, 1 predicted proteins | sample MBTome_3_FD_89642 | JGI IMG/M metagenome (GOLD analysis project Ga0115100, IMG submission 89642) | Marine eukaryotic communities from Pacific Ocean to study complex ecological interactions - MBTS_2Apr14_M1_3um Metatranscriptome... | ecosystem: Environmental > Aquatic > Marine > Oceanic | place... | reverse complement strand
TAAAAGGCTTACATTACTTGAGCCCCTGTAGCCTCTGTCTCCTCTCTCTCTTGAGGAGGCCAAGGGCTGGTAAAGACATTGAGGTGACATCTCGTGTTTGTCCGTGCAGTGGGTGCCTGTGTGATAGTAAAATAGTTGAGTGTTAGGTCAGACACTCGCCCCAACATGTCGGAGGGTAACCCCATGGCAGACACTGTAGAAGAGCCGTTCCGTGCACCCCGAGCCAAGGGCCAGGCACGGTTCGGTTTGCAGAGAAAACCATCGCAGAAACTACAAAGGAGAAATAGAGCTGGAAAGGGGGCTGATGGGGATGAAGCTAAGGAATCCACAGCCCAAGCGGTCAACATGAACAGCCGTAAAGTACAGCTCCGCCTCCCAATGCTGCGTGGCATCATGGCCCCAGATCAAGCCGGCACAGTAGTAGCCAAACCCCAGAACAAAATCAAGATAACTAACGTGGAAGAATTTGAAGAGCAACTGAATTTAGTCACAGGAGAAGATGCTATCACTTTCTTTGCGAGGCACGGTAGTAACACGCCAGTCAAGTTTGTCTACTGTAACCGCAAAGAGACTGGCGATGAGTTCAGGCCTTACGATTTAGTGATTGTGGACCGTAAGAAGGCGAACCCGGAGTACTTCACTATCTCGGCGGCCGGTGTGGTGCATGTGAATCCACCAGCTCCCTCAGAGTTTATCTCTCTCGCGGATTGGATGCATCAATCAACTTTGTTCAATGTAGTTCGCAGTGTTCGTTTTTTCAAGCACTACCTCATAGCTAAAATGTTCCGACTGTGGAGGGCGAACGTGCGCTACCGCATTTACTGCAAGCAGCGCAACCAACTGGCTCGTAACTCGTTTCTTGCACGTCCTTCTTTCTGCCCCTCTCTGCTTGAGGTCAACAAAATCATGTACGAAATGGACACTATTAAGCTTACGAAAATCAAAGGACAAGTGTGTGAAGCCGACAAATTTGAGGAGGATCAAGTGAACCAGCGCACTTCTGCTAGTAAGAAGTTCGAGGCAACGCACGACAAATTAGAAGCGTGTGTAGAGAAAGTTTGCAAAGGAGTGAAAGACCGTGCTCGTGCGTACGATCACGGTGTGGCCAGTGATGATTTAAGCAATTCCAAGTTTGCCCAAAACTTGTTAAGTGGAAATGGTAAATCGAAATCTATGGTTGCGGTGAAGAAAGAGCGTGCTGAACGTGTGCGCCGGTTAAAACATGCAGCACTTGAAGCAGATATGCTTGGAGACTTCATCCGCTTGGTTGATTACATGGACGTAGAGCACTTGTATGAGATATGTGCGACTACAACAGTGGAGATGTTCTCAGGCTTGCTCTCTCGCCGCACCCCTCTGTTCACCACAAAGATTAGCTTCAACCCTCAAGGTCTCACGTACGATCCAACCTGTAACTACATTCACAAGAATATCAACTCCATGTTGGAGGGTATGGTGTCTACTGTCGATACTGTGGAGCGCGTGTTGGCAAACCCTAAATTTATGCCATATGTGTCCAACACTCTCGTGGAAGGACTTGAAGGGCCCAAGGTAGCTTCCATCATTCATGGAGATCAAACTTTCGTGGACACGCGCACCGAAATCAACTTGAAGATCGACAGTGACTTTGAGCTAACTAAGGAGACCGTGAGCTTTCTTGAAAAATACCGTCCTGTGTACGAGTTTGGAACGTCTTGGAATGCAGATGAGTACGCAAGCAACGGAGAGCACACTGTGCAGTCGATCAAGGCTGACATGAACCAGCAGACTCTCTGGGCGAATGATGTTGATCGTATTCGCCAAGCGTACGATGCTGGTATTTTCCAAGCAGAAACCAAGGGTCTCAAGAACGGCCTCATCCCTGACCTGAAGAAAACGTTGAAGGATATGAAGGCTCTCTTGTTGAAGATGTTCCAAGACAAAGTCACTGGCTTACAAAAAGAATACACAACCAAAATCGAACTGCTCGACGACGATCCTCAAAACCTCCCCGTCTTCGCCAAACACGTGGAAAGTTCGCGCGAAATCGAATCGGAACGAACGGTCCTGTTGGAAAAAGCCGACGAGGTTATTATCATGCATGGTCTGCTAGAAGAATATGGCATGAAGATTCCATCCCAAGATGCTGTTGCCTTTGATGATCTCCAAAACTCTGTTGACAAATTTAAGGCTCAAGTGGTATCAACAATGGACGGTATTGAGGGCAAGATGGCAGACATGCGCACCAACGTCTACAAAAACATCAACCGCATTAACAATGACCTCACTGCCCAAGCTGATGCTCTAAAAGAAGGTATTTTTGTTGATTCAATCACCGCCCCAAAGCCCGTGCTAAAACAGCTAGACCTTGTCAAGGCCGTGTTGGACGAAAAGAAAGAACAAGCGGAAACTCTTCAAGGTTACCAAGAGTTATTTGGAGTGGAACCATACAAATTCCAATCTCTGGTCGATACCATGGCCGTCTATGAAGAGAAGCGTACTTTCTGGAGCACATACCAAACGTGGCTGGACAAGCAGAAAGTATGGAAGGAGGCTGAGTTTAGTACCTTGGATGTAGAGGCTATGGACCTTGAAGTAAGGGACACCTTCATGTTGTGCCACAAGATCAACAAGAAGAACAACCAAAGTCCAGTGACGCAAAAACTACTAGATATGATCAAGGATTTCAAAGAAATTATGCCCATGATTCTTGAATTAGGTAACAAAGCGATGAAATTGACACACTGGCAAGGTCTCTTTACAACATTGGGCCACCAACTCTACAAAAACGACAAGATAAACATCAAGCGTCTCAAAAACAAGCAAATTTTCCAGAACAAGCAGATCATCAGCGATGTTTGTGCACAAGCTGTTGGTGAACATGGTCTGGAAACGTCCCTGGCCGCGATCGAGGAAAACTGGAAAAATGCCAATTTTATTGTGGGAAGCTACACCAAATCAAAGGACTGCTACATTTTGGGCGACGTAGAAGAAGTTATGGTAATGCTTGAAGATAACCAGGTTCAGCTTCAAACTATGTTGGGTTCCCGTCACGTAAAGACCATGCAGGCTCGAGTGGAAGCTTGGAGTAAAAAACTCAACTTTTTGTCGGAAGTGATCGATGAGTGGCTTACTTGCCAGCGCTCTTGGATGTACTTGGAGCCTATATTCTCCGCCGCGGATATTCAACGTCAGTTACCACAAGAATCTAAATTGTTCCAAGGTGTTGACCGTTTCTGGAGGGATCACATGCGTAAAGTCAACCAGAATCCCAATGTAATGCACTCGGTTAGAGTTCCCACCATTTTGAAGCAATTTTTACAAGCTAACAAGGATCTTGACCGTATTCAGAAGCAACTTGAGGAGTACTTAGAAACTAAACGTGCTGCCTTCCCCCGCTTCTATTTCCTTTCAAATGACGAGTTGCTATCTATTCTTTCGCAAGCTCGTGACCCCCATGCTGTGCAACCTCACTTGCGTAAATGTTTCGATAACATGCAAAGTCTGGTGTTCACTGACGTACCAAAGAGTATAGAGTGCGTAAAAATGCTCGACCCAAGTGGTGAAGAGGTAGATTTGTGCAGATCTGTCTTCACGCAAGGTGCTGTTGAAACTTGGATGACAGAAATCGAAACCGTCATGCGGGCAACAGTCAAGTGGTTTCACAAAGTTGCTTTGGAAAATTACCCCCATGACAATCCTTTGGAGCGTAAAGACTGGCTCTTCAGCCACGTGTCAGGTGGTGTGCTTACCATTGACCAAGCTATTTGGACAAGGGATGTAGCAAATGCATTGGCAGCCATGGAAAATGGCAGCGAAACGGCCTTGAAAGATTTCTTAGAATTTTCTAAAAAATCCATCGGTAAAATGGTTGAGCTTGTGAAAGGTCAATTGAGCAAACAGCAACGGGGATTGATGTCCTCGCTAATTATCATTGATGTTCACGCCCGTGATGTCATTTCTACCATGGTTGAGATTGGCTGCAATTCACAGGCCGATTACGCTTGGCAAAAACAGCTTCGCTACTACTGGGATGTAGATGAAGAGGCAAAGGCAGCAGAAGAAGGTGCGCGCCAGCCCGATGATCCTATTCCTAACGAGGCCGGTGACTACGAAGATGTTGCTGTGCGGCAAACCAACGCACGCTTCGTTTACGGTTATGAGTACCTCGGCAACTCACCTCGTCTTGTGATTACCCCGCTCACTGATAAAGCCTACCTCACTCTCACTGGCGCCCTTCACCTCGGTTACGGTGGAGCTCCTGCTGGACCTGCCGGTACAGGCAAGACAGAGTCTGTGAAAGATCTTGCGAAGGCTCTTTGCATTCAGATCGTTGTATTCAACTGTTCTGATGGTCTTACCGCCAAGATGATGGCCCGTTTTTTCTCTGGTCTCGCGCAATGTGGTGCTTGGGCTTGCTTTGACGAGTTCAACCGTATTGATATCGAGGTGTTATCTGTGATTGCTCAACAGGTGTTGACTATTCAGCATGCTTTGACTTCCGGAAAGGTAGAGACGGAATTCGAAGGTCGTATGATCAAAGTGGACAAGAATTTCGGTGTATTCATCACTATGAACCCTGGTTATGCCGGTCGTACCGAGTTACCTGACAACTTGAAGGCTCTGTTCCGTCCAGTGGCTATGATGGTTCCCGACTATGGGCTTATCGCCCAAATTATTCTTTTCTCTGAAGGTTTTCAAACTGCCACTCCGCTTTCAAAAAAAATGGTCAACTTGTACAAGTTGTCGTCCGAGCAGCTCTCCAAACAAGACCACTACGACTTCGGTATGCGTGCTGTTAAATCCGTACTTGTCATGGCTGGCTCCTTGAAGCGTCAAAACCCCAATGATTCCGAAGATGTTGTGCTAATTCGTGCTTTGCGCGACAGTAACGTTCCCAAGTTCTTGGAGCATGACTTGCCTCTCTTCCGCGGTATTATTAGTGACTTGTTCCCTGGTGTAGAGGTGCCTTTTGTTGATTACGGTTCGCTTCAGGAGCAAATTGAAGCTGACCTTGTTGAGATGAACTTGCAAGTTGTCCCAACGTTTGTCACCAAAGTCATCCAACTCCATGAAACTACAATTGTTCGCCACGGTGTCATGCTTGTCGGAGCCACTATGGTAGGTAAGACCACATGTGGCGAATTGTTGGCAAAGTCGTTGAGTAACTTGTGCAAAAAGGGTATTGAAGGCAATAACTTCCGAAATCACCGTCTCTACCGCATGAATCCAAAGTCTGTTAGCATGGACGAGCTTTACGGTTACGTCAACACTGTTTCTATGGAGTGGACTGAAGGTTTGGTAGCGCTTTTAGTACGTGAAGCTTGCGAGGATACCACACCTGATAGGAAGTGGATTGTATTTGACGGTCCTGTCGATGCTTTGTGGATTGAAAATATGAACACCGTACTTGATGACAACAAAACGTTGTGTCTAGCCAATGGTGAGCGTATCAAACTCTCTGCCACAATTGAAATGGTCTTCGAAGTCGAAGATTTATCCGTGGCATCCCCAGCAACAGTAAGTCGCTGTGGTATGGTCTTTATGGAACCTATTCACGTAGGCTGGAAACCGTTGATTGACACATGGAAGGTTAAACTGGATAAACTTTGTCCTACCGAAAAAGACAACATTGTGACTACTTTCAAAGATAAAATGGGAGAATGTATCAAATATGTCCGGAAAAAGTGCCGCCAGTACATTGCTTCTGTCGATAGTAACATGGTGCGTTCGTGCTTAGACCTGTTTGAAGTACATCTTCTACCAATACCCGCCAGACAAGCGTCTGACTCGCCACTTGACGAAGCCGCTCTAAGCAACTACATCAAGCGCCTAATGTTTTTCTGCATTGTCTGGAGTTTCGGTGGTAACATCGCTGATCACAACCGTGCTGGATTTAACACATTCATCCGGGAGCATGCCGGTGAACTCGCTGTCGGTTTGCCCGCGGAGGGGGAGGTGTATGACTATGTTGTCGACGAAGCGACCCAGCAGTTCTTACACTGGGACACAAAAGTTGCTGATTTCCAATACGATATCAAGGTTCCTTACTTTAGTGTCTTGGTTCCTACGACGGACTCTACGAAGTACACTTACATTCTCGACAAGCTCTGCCCTAATGAGAAAAACGTCCTTTTAATGGGTGATACTGGTGTGGGCAAGTCCGTGATTATCCAACAGTACATTACGACCAAAGCTGACGCGGGTGAAGCACATCCTATTATTGTCATGTTTTCGGCCCAGACGACCTCACTCAACTTGCAAGATATGTTCGAAAGTAAGCTCGAGAAGAAACGTAAAACTCTCTTGGGTGCTCCTGTCAACAAAAAAGTTTTCTTTTTCGTCGATGACCTTAATATGCCCACTCGCGAAACGTACGGTGCCCAGCCACCTATTGAATTGCTTCGCCAAGCCATCGACAGTGGAGGTTTCTACGACCGCAAAAAGCTTTTCTTTAAGAAAGTCGTGGATGTTGCTTACATGGCTGCGTGTTCGGCTCCTGGAGGTGGACGTAACCCTATCACGAATCGTGTGGTGCGTCATTACCATATGCTATGGCAACCACAACTTGCTGTGAGTTCCATGCAACGCATCTTCACATCTATTCTTGGTGGCTTTTTGGGAGTCACTGCTGATCACTTCACAGAGAACGTCCAGGATGTTGCTTCTAAACTTGTAAATGCGACGGTAAAACTTTACCAAGGTGTGTTACAGGAGATGCTTCCCACACCAAGTAAATCCCACTACACCTTCAACTTGCGTGACTTGAGTAAGGTTGTTCAAGGTATGACGCAAATCACTAAGCCAAAACTTCCCGACTGTGATTCTCTCTGTCGTTTGTGGGCTCACGAAGCCGCACGTGTCTTCCGTGATCGTCTTATCAATGATGATGATCGAATTAAGTTCAACAAGCTCGCTTCTGAGGTCCTCAATGCAGAAATGAGTATCGAACTCGAAGTTAGCGACACTCAACTTTTTGGCGAGATGCTTAATAGCGATGACCACATCTACGAAGAAATCACCGACATGGACAAACTTCAAGATGTGTTAATTGATTGCCTTAGCGAGTATAACTTGGAGTTTCCCACCCAGATGCACTTGGTCTTCTTCAAAGACGCCGTTTCGCACCTGAGTCGCATTTCACGTATTTTGCGACAGCCCCGTGGTAACGCCCTTCTTGTAGGTGTAGGTGGCAGCGGTCGATCTTCTTTGACTCGGCTAGCGTCTCACATGGCTGGCTATAAAGTTAGGTCCATCGAAATCACTCGTGGCTACGGTAAGAACGAATGGTATGAAGACCTTAAATCTCTTCTCTTGACCGCTGGTGCAAATAACCAGCCTGTCTCTTTCCTTTTCACCGACTCGCAAGTGGTGAGCGAGAGCTTCTTAGAGGATATCAACAACATCCTTAACTCCGGCGAAGTACCAAACTTACTCCAACCTGAAGATTATGATGAAATTATTAACAAGGTTCGCCCTCTTTGCCAAGCAGCGGGTAAGACAGATAGTCGAGACAACATCATTGCTCACTATGTTGAGCTTTGCCGTGAGAACCTCCACATCGTGCTCGCTTTTAGTCCCATCGGAGGTGCTTTCCGCTCTCGCTGCCGCCAGTATCCTTCATTGGTAAACTGCTGTACAATCGACTGGTTTAACCCATGGCCAGAAGATGCACTTTACTCTGTCGCTCAGAAATTTTTTTCTGGCGAAGAGGCTCAACCACTACAGATTGAAGATGTGAAGGATCAGTTATCCTCGATTTGTGTAAAGATTCACATGTCGGTGTCGGAAATTACCGGTCGCTTCCTCTCTGAATTACAGCGTTACAATTACGTAACACCCACTTCGTATCTCGAACTGATTAAGATCTACACGTCTATGCTCACAGAGCAACGTGATATTGTCACCACTAACATGATGCGCTATCAGAACGGATTGGTGAAACTCGCCGAGACGAACGAAATGGTCGAAAATTTGCGCAAAGATTTAGTAAAGCTTCAGCCCGTACTGGAAAAGTCCAGTCAAGAAACTGAAGAACTCCTAAAAGTGCTGGAAGTTGACCAGAAAGCTGCAAAGGAGAAAGCAGCAAGTGTTGCCATTGACGCTGCTGAATGTGAGAAGACAGCTGCAGACGTTAAGGTTGTTCAAGAAGATTGTCAAGCAGATCTTGATGAAGCTCTCCCCGCGTTTGAAAGTGCTATCAAGGCATTAGACACTCTCAAAAAAGATGACATTACTATTGTGAAGTCTTTTAAGACGCCACCTGGCGGTGTGTTGAAGGTCATGGAGAGTGTGTGCATTCTTTTTGGCAAGAAACCTGACTGGAGCGAATCAAAAAAGCTTCTCGGTGACTCAAAGTTCTTAGATAACTGCAAATCTTACGACAAAGATAATATCTCCGCCAAAGCGAAGAAGGCTCTGCAGAAGTACATTAAAGATGAAGAGTTTACACCAGAAAAAATGGCCTCTATCTCAGCTGCAGCTGTGTCCTTATGTATGTGGGTACGTGCCATGGATACATACGCAAGGATAGCCAAAACAATCGAACCCAAACGAGCCAAGCTAGCAGAAGCAGAGAAGGAATTGGCGGTTGCACAAAAAACTCTTGCGGAGAAGCAAGCTGCACTCAAAGAAGTTGAAGACCGTGTGGCTGCTCTGCAGGCCAAATTCAAAGCCAAGATGGCCGAGAAACAGGATCTTGAGGATGAGATGGAGAAAACCCAAGCACGTTTGGCGCGAGCTAAAGTGCTTGTAGCTGGTCTAGGAAGTGAAGAAAAACGTTGGAAAATAACTTATGATACTCTGAAAGAAGATGTGAAGAACTTGGTCGGTAACATCTTGTTGGGTGCCGGTTGTATCTCTTACATGGGCCCTTTCACTGCTGAGTACCGACAGGAACTTACTCAAGGCTGGTGCCAGTATGCTATCAAACAAGGCGTTCCTACCGACCCTAAATTCAGCTTCACGCGCATTCTCGCTGACCCGTTGGAAGTGAGAAACTGGAACCTTATGGGCCTGCCTGCCGATAACTTCTCCACGGAGAACGGTGTGCTCGTAGCACGTGGTCGTCGTTGGCCTCTGATGATCGATCCCCAGGCACAGGCAAATCGCTGGGTTAAAAACTTCGGCAAGAAACAAAGTCTACAGATTATTAAATTGTCCGAACCTACCTACTTGCGCACTTTGGAAAATGCTATTCGTTACGGACAACCTGTTCTCCTCGAAAATGTCGAGGAAACTTTAGACGCTGCGATTGAACCTGTGCTGCAGAAGCAGATCTTTAAGAAAGGGGGTCAGTGGCTATTGAAACTAGGTGACCAAGACGTGCCCTATTCTGAAAACTTCAAGTTTTACATCACCACGAAACTCCCGAACCCTCACTACCTTCCAGAAGTTTTCGTCAAAGTAACGGTAATCAACTTTACAGTCACACCAAAAGGCCTTGAAGATCAGCTCCTTGTTGCTGTCTGCGGGCTCGAACGCCCTGACCTTGAGGAAAAGAACGACCGTTTAGTGGTATCCATTGCCGACGATAAAGCAGAGATGGCCAAACTAGAAGCCACTATCTTACGTATGCTTGCCGAATCCAAAGGTAACATATTGGACGACCAGGAACTCATTGACACTCTCGCCCAAAGTAAGGAAATCTCTACTGCAGTCGGGCAACGTGTGGCAGAAGCTGAGGAGACGGTCGCAACTATCAATGAAGTTCGCGAGAAATACCGTACGGTTGCCAAGCGCGGATCCATCCTCTATTTCGTAATTGCGGATCTTGCTCTTATTGATCCTATGTACCAATATTCGTTGCAGTACTTCATTGCATTGTATCAAAAACGAGTATCGGAGTCGGAGAAGTCCGATGACTTGCCCACACGTCTCGATATTTTGTTGGATGACATCTTAAAATCCGTGTACGTAAATATCTGTCAGGGTTTGTTCGAGGCGCACAAAGTGCTCTTCTCTTTCCTCATGAATGTGCAAATGTACCGTGCCGAAAACAAAATCAATACTGACGAGTGGCTCTTTTTCGTGAGAGGTCCTTCTCCAGGTGCTGTCGAAATGGCAGAAAACCCTGATGAGAAGAAAATGCTTATTTCGGATTATGTGTGGGAGACGCTAAACAAAGGTATGAGTTGTTATACGGACATCACAAAGGACTTGCTCGATGATGCTAAAAGGCCGGATTGGATGAAATGGATAGATAGCTTCACCCCTGACAAGCCTGCTGGTGCGGAGATGCCACACGGTTGGCACGAAAAGTTAAGCCCCTTTCAACGGTTGATTGTCATGAAAACTTTCAGACCGGATAAGGTGACAGCTGGAGTGAAGGCCTTTGTTGCCAAAGAGTTGGGTCCATTCTTTGTCCGCGCCCCTCCCTTTAACCTCAACAATGTGTACAACTCCTCTACATGCAAAACTCCTATTGTATTTGTTCTTTCCAGTGGTGCCGATCCCATGTCGTACCTCATGAAACTTGCGGAGGAAAAGGGAATTATGGCAGAGGATAAGTTCCGTTACATTTCCCTTGGTCAAGGCCAAGGACCTGTGGCTGAAGAGTTGATGGAGAACGCTAAAGAAAACGGTGGGTGGGTTTGCTTGCAAAATTGCCACCTTGCCGCGTCCTGGATGCCTACTCTTGAACGCATCCTTGAGGTCAGTGCAGACCAAGATTGCCATGAGAACTACCGTCTCTGGCTAACATCCATGCCTACCCAAAAATTCCCTGTCGCAATTCTCCAGTCTTCTATCAAAGTTACTAATGAACCTCCACGAGGTCTCTCAGCTAACTTGGAACGAACATTCCTCGACTTAGAGGAAGCAGAATATGAAGGATGCAAGCAACCGTTAGCATTCAAAAAATTGTTATATGGTCTTGCTTTCTTCCACGCCGTCATCTTAGAGCGCAGAAAGTACGGACCTGTCGGTTGGAATATTGCCTATCAGTGGATGACAAGTGATTTGGAAGTCAGTAAAAGGCAGTTGAAGATGTACTTAGACGAACAGGATCACGTGCCATTCGAGACGTTACGAGAAATTGTAGGTGAAGTGAACTACGCTGGTCGCGTCACGGACGCTATTGATCAACGTGTCATTAGAGCCATGTTGAGTATCTATTTCTCCCCCGATATCTTAAAAGATGAATTTAGATTCACGGACACCGACACCTGGTTCGCGCCTCCTGTCGGACCACTCGCCGACACAGTCAAATTCGTCACCAACTTGCCCGATGCTTCTCCTGAGGCGTTCGGACTTCACGATAACGCTGACATCACCTACTACATTCAGGAGAGTAAATTTGTGCTCGACGCCCTAGTGAGTATCCAACCTAAGAGTGGAGGTGGTGGTGGCGGTAAATCGGTGGACGAACAAGCTGCTGAGTTAGCCAAAATGTTCGAAGAACAGTTACCGGGGTTGCTCGATAAAGGTGTTGCCAATGAGGAAACTTTCAAAGGCGTGACTGACGAAGGGTCGTTGAACACCCTAGGTGTGTTCTTTGAACAAGAGGTGAATCGCATGAACAAGCTTATTAGTGTCATTGGTAAATCGCTCAAAGATCTTCAGCTTTCCATTCAAGGGCTGGTGGTCATGTCTTCCGAGCTCGAAGAGATGTTCAGGTGCTTCCTATTCAACCAAGTTCCCCCACAATGGGTGAAAGCTGCCTACCCATCGCTCAAGCCTCTCGCGTCGTGGTTTGAGGACTTCAAAGCGCGTGTGAATGAGTTCCGTAAGTGGTTAGAGAACGGGCAACCTGCGAGCTTCTGGCTTTCGGGATTCTTCTTCCCTCAAGGTTTCATGACTGCCGTCTTGCAGAAGCACGCCAGAAAAACGCGCATCCCCATTGATACGCTACGATTCCAATCGTCTGTGCTTAAGGAAGGACCTGAGGATGCAAAAGAGCCTGAAGTTGGTGTCAAATTCTATGGGCTCTTCTTGCAAGGTGCAGGGTGGAACCATGAAAACTGCGCATTGCAGGAGAGTATACCCAAGGAGCTCTTTGTTGAAATGCCAATTATCATGTTGACACCATGCAAGCTCACTGACCCTGACTTGGAAAATGTGTACAGTTGCCCTGTTTACAAAGAATCAACAAGGGCGGGTACTTTGTCCACCACCGGTCACTCGACGAACTTTGTTCTATTTTTACAAATTCCAGACGGTGGTAAATCAGAGGCTCATTGGACCGCCCGGGGAACCGCGTTGCTGACCATGCTTGACACGTAGACACCAGTGTGGAGTGCTTAGCGACGAGGCATTGCAAATGTATATATGGCACGCGCGCACACACACACACACGCACGCACACGCACACGCAGTGGTAACGATCGTAATTTGTAATTATCTAGATAGTGTATTATATGTTGTTGAATAGAGATTTTCCAACCTGTATTATTTGTATTTGAATTTGTTATGTTTTTTGTTTAAGAAAAGACCCACTGAAAAAGAGAATGATAAAAATAAAAAATATATTTAAG
>Ga0115100_10094525_pt1 | contig 12478 bp, 7 predicted proteins | sample MBTome_3_FD_89642 | JGI IMG/M metagenome (GOLD analysis project Ga0115100, IMG submission 89642) | Marine eukaryotic communities from Pacific Ocean to study complex ecological interactions - MBTS_2Apr14_M1_3um Metatranscriptome... | ecosystem: Environmental > Aquatic > Marine > Oceanic | place... | reverse complement strand
TTTTTTGCTTTTCTTCTAAACGAATCGCATATTGTGTTAGCTTTTTTTGCACTGCCCCGTGTTGACCCGGGCGTTGCGTTAATTTTCCCTTTTTACTTGTTAAGCCGGGTAGATCACCCAACCTTCTTGTTATTCTTAACTTTGCTCCGGTATATCGAGCCATAAAAAGTTGCCTCCTTTTTTGACCTTTTTTACTAATTTATAATGAAAATACTACAATTTTTCGGAAAAAGCAAAACTACCCTCTAGGCTAAACGTTCATCTAAAACAGAGGATTTAATTTTATTCGTCATTGATTGTTTAATTAAAACAGTTGCCGAAGGCTCTTTTCCAACCTTTTTTAAATTTTCAAAACTATTAAAACCAGTTCCCGCTGGAATTAAACGACCAATAATAACATTTTCTTTTAGACCATTTAACCAATCTTTTTTTCCTTCAATTGCTGCCTCAGTTAATACACGAGTCGTTTCTTGAAAACTTGCTGCCGAAATAAAACTATCACTATTTAAAGAAGCCTTTGTTAAACCTAAAAGTAGGGGGCGGTATAAAGGTGGTTCTTCATTAGCACGTAAAGCTGTTGTTACAATAATTTCGGCTTGATGAATATCGAGCATTTCACCAGGAAGAAGTGTAGTATCACCGCCAAAATAAACACGAACTTTTGAGGTCATTTGTTTTACAATAATCTCAATATGTTTATCGGCAATTTGAACCCCTTGAGAAGAATACGTTCGTTGGACCTCATTTACTAAAAAGAGCTGTAAACGCTTAAAACTTTTTTTACAAGCAATATGAATTGGATATTTTTCTTGGTAGTAATTAAATAAGATGTCTAATTTTTCATGCGGGCTAATTGCGCCATCCGTTAATTGATCAAGAAAATTCACAACGGAACCGTTAGTAAAATTAACTTTTGTGTTTAATTCAACCGGAACAATTACTTGTTCGCCCGACGGCTTAATAATTTCAATGTTTCCATCTTTAAAGAACGCTTTTCCTTCATGGGGAGCAAGCACACAACCATTTTTGATTTTTCGGGCTTCAAGAATTTCTTCAACTTTTGGTAAACCCTGAACAATATCAACTGTTTTTAATTTGTCATATACCAGCGTTGCTAACATATCTGATTTTTCGACTAAGGATTTTGAATCAACTCGTAAAACTGTTCCGGGTGAGACTAAATAAGGACGTCCCAATCTAATTTCAATTCGATCATCATGTATTCTATAGATTTGTCCTGCATATTTTGATCGGGTTTGTTCAGTTAAAAACGTTCCAACGCGAACTAAATCCCCAACTTTAACAAAAGGTACTTGTTCGCGATGGTTGTATAAAACCGTTTTAATATCAGTTTCTTTTAATATTAAAAATTCGACATTTGTTGATGTTTTTTGAACACTCATTAACGTGCCAGCAAATTTAGAGGCTAAGCCCACTTTAGCCATAACTGTATTTGATAACACATATTGATTATTACCAACCATATATTGCGCAAATAATGTGTTCTCAGAATTTGAACTGTTAAAGCTATTTGGATTTAACTTAAGGGCTTCGTATAAATTAATTTTTAATTTTAATGGCTCATTTACATTACCTGACACATATTCAATTTGAACATTTAACGAACTGTACTGATTCTTTATATCTAAAACTAAAAACGTTTGAAGTAAATCAACACCTTTTCCATTAGATTTAATTTTCTCGCCATCTTTATAGAAAATTCGTTTGACTGTCCGAAGCGCAATACCACGTGAATGATCATCAGGAAAGAACCGATGTTTAATATTAAAGCCTTTTTCTTGAGGTACTTTAAATTTCAGAACTGGTCGAACTAAAACATAGCTAACTTGCCCAAACGTTACAACCTCCATGTAAGATAGCTTTTGTGTACGTAAAGTTGCGTCAAATTCTGGAAATATTAATTCCCCGGGCTGTAAAAAACGAGTTTCTTCTTCCAAAGAGGTAATTTGAGCTGCTGTTAAACGATAAAGTTCACCTGGTTTAATTTTTACTTCGGACTCAGCCGCGTCAACTTCAAGAAAACCAGACACTGTTGCTGTAACTAAAGGTGAAATCATGGTGCCTTTTGTTACAAAACTCCCTTCTTGAATATTTAGATACTCCTCTTTAAGTGGATATGTTTCTTCCGGTACCCAATACAAAGAACCAGTAAAGATACGATTTTGTGGCTTTTTCTTTTTTGTACAAATTGGGTTTATAGAATAATAGATAATACCCCCTGTTTTAGTCTGATAACTATCGTCAACTAATTTAGCAAGAGTTTGACCATGCTTTAATACTGTGTCCCGCTTCGCGAAAAGTTGAAAAATTTTTTTCGTTGTTGGGGTTATTAAATGTAACTGATTTCGTTTCGAATCGTTATTTTCAACAATTTGACTGTTTTCAAATGTCATCGAAGAGGTTATTATCTTTCCTTCCCCGTTTCCATCCAGTCTAAAAATACCAGAATAAGTATTTCGAATAACTTGACATGCAATTGTTTGATTAGCCGTAAACTGTTCTCCAATTTTTACATTTAACTGTGTTTTACCTTGAAGGGCGTAGCGATTTCCGTATAAGACCCAAATTAGCCCCGTAGTTTTACTAATACGCTTTTTCGCACCATCCCCATCAATATCTTCTTCAATATTAAGATTTTGTAAGAAGGTTTCACCGGAGACTTCGGTATAAATATTTTTTCTATCTTCTTCCAGAATTAAATTTGCATCTTTTTTAATTTCTGCTATTACTTGATTACAATAAATTTGTTGCTCATTATTAACAAGTAATAAGGCATCACGTGGAATGTCTAGCGAACAAAGTGTTCCTGCTTGCGTTTCAAGCGCTAAACGTACGCCTTCTCGTAATTGAAAACCTTTTTCTCCGTGTATTGTTCGAACTAATGTAACAGGAGTAGTTAGGTCATATTTCACTGTACCCGCAAAAGGCGCACGTATTTGTTTTGTTAAATCTCCTGAAAACACACCCCCAGTGTGAAATGTTCGCATGGTTAACTGTGTACCCGGTTCCCCAATCGATTGTGCAGCTAAGATACCAACAGCTTCTCCCAAATCAATGATTTTAGAATACGATAAATGCCATCCATAACATTTACGACAAACAGACCTTAACGCATTACATGTTAAAGGTGAACGAACTGTTAAATTTTTTACATTTGCAGTTATTAATTCTTTTACGACTTGAGTATTTAACTCTGTATTTGAGGGAAAATTAATTCCTTTTACCGTATCCACAATTGGTTGAGCTAAAAGGCGACCAATTAAGCGATCGCTAAAAGTAGAATCTGTTTTATAGTGTGAGAAAAGGTCATCAAACGATAGGCCTTCACTTGTTAAGCAGTCTTCTTCCCGAACAATAATATCCTGCGCAACATCAACTAGTCTTCTAGTTAAATAGCCTGAATCCGCTGTCCGAAGGGCCGTATCTACTAAACCTTTTCGTGCCCCATAAGAGGAAATTATATATTCCGTGACTTTTAAACCTTCGCGGAAATTACTTTTAATGGGTAAATCAATAATCTCGCCTTGCGGATCCGCCATTAACCCACGCATTCCAACTAATTGTCGAACTTGAGAAATATTACCACGAGCTCCGGAAAATGCCATTATATATAATGGATTTAAGGGATCACTTTCCCGAAAATACGTTAAAACTTCATCTTTTAAGACATTGTTTGCATTATTCCAAATATCAATAACTTTTTGGAAACGCTCAACTGTAGTAATATTTCCACTGTTATAATTTTGTTCCGTTAAGTCAACAACATTTGTTGTCATACCAATTAAGCTTCGCTTTGTAACAGGAACCCGAAGATCTTCAACACTTAAAGAGATGCCCGATAGTGTCGCATAATGAAAAGTTACGTTTTTTACCTTATCCGCTATTAAGGAGGATTTAATTACCCCATAATTATGGAAAGCTAGAGACATTAGCTCTTGCAACTTTTTTTTGTTAATAACCTCATTAACAAAAACTAAGTTTTTTGTATGGTTTTTACTCATAATTTATGCCTATTAAATTTACTCAAACGATTTATTTAAAATAATACGACCTGGAGTTGTTTTTACATATTTAACAAAACTATTAGTGGCGAGATATTTTTTTATTTGTAATTCACGCGATAAGTAAATAATCCGATCGGCATATTTTTGTTCACTAAAAGCTGAAGTTTCTAGAAGAGTCTCTAGATTTTCGTTTTCACCTTCGTGTCGAACCCAAATAAACGTATGCAATTGAATGACACCCTGTTTATATGCTTTTATAACATCATTAAAGCTATAGAAATATTGATCTGTTGATAACTGCTGAGTCGGATTATTAGAAGTTAAATAATAACAGCCTAGAACCATATCTTGGCTTGGAGTTAAAATTGGTTCACCTGTGGCAGGTGATAAAAAATTATTTGGAGCTAGCATTAACATACGTGCTTCTGTTTGCGCTTCTAAGCATAATGGAATATGAACAGCCATTTGATCACCATCAAAATCTGCATTAAAAGCAGGACAAACTAAGGGGTGTAATTTAATAGCTCGCCCTTCCACCAATAATGGCTCAAAGGATTGAATCCCTAATCTATGTAACGTGGGAGCACGATTTAATAGAATTGGGTGACCCACCATTACTTGTTCTAAAATTTCCCAGGCTAAAACCTCATTATTTTGAATAATATTTTTAGCTGCTTTGATGTTATTAACTAAACCTTCATAGATTAAACGGTGAACGACAAAGGGTTGAAATAATTCAATGGCCATTTCTCTTGGTAAACCACATTGATTTAATTTCAATTCTGGGCCCACAATAATTACTGAACGCCCCGAATAATCAACTCGTTTACCAAGTAAATTTTGTCGAAAACGTCCTTGTTTTCCTTCGATAATATCAGATAAGGACTTTAACGGTCGATTATTTAAACCAAAAACAGCTCTTCCCCGCTTACCATTATCAATAAGTGCATCAACGGCTTCCTGTAACATTCGTTTTTCATTTCTAATAATTAATTCCGGAGCCATGATTTCTTGTAAGCGGGCTAAACGATTATTCCGATTTATTACACGACGATAAAGATCGTTTAAATCCGACGTTGCAAATCGACCACCATCTAATTGCACCATTGGTCGAAGATCGGGTGGTAAAACTGGAATAATATCAATAACCATCCACGACGGATCAGACCCTGAGGCAATAAATTGATCAATAACCCGCAAGCGTTTAACTAATTTTTCCCGTTCTGGGTTTTTAGCAGACGGAATTAAAAGACGTAACTCTTTAGACTCTTTTTCAAGATCAATATCCTTTAATAATTTTTTAACTGCCTCTGCCCCAATTCCAATTTCAACATCTTTCGTCTCGGCTTTGTTTGCATCAAAAACTTGCCAGTCGGTCTCAACTAATAATTGCTTATAACTTAAGTCAGCATTAGTTCCGGGGTTAAGTACAACATAGGAATTAAAATAAATAATTTGCTCTAATTCTTTAACTGAGAGATTTAAAATAAGAGCAATTTTACTTGGACGTCCCTTAACATACCAAACATGAGTAACGGGTGAAGCCAACTCGACAAAGCCCATGCGGTGGCGTCTTACGTTAGATTCAATAACTTCAACTCCACAGCGTTCACAAACAATCCCTTTATACCGAACACGTTTATATTTACCACAATGACATTCCCAGTCATTAACCGGACCAAAAATACGTTCACAAAATAAACCGCCCATCTCAGGTTTTAATGTTCGATAATTTATCGTTTCAGGCTTTGTTACCTCACCAACAGTTTGACCATTAGGTAAAAGTCGCTTACCCCAACTTTTAATTCGATCTGGTGAGGCTAAATTAATTTTTACATAATCGAACGCTCTTTCAGTTTGCAACATAAAGGAAAATAAATTATTACTGATAAATTTTTAAACCAAACCGGACCTTTTTATAACGGTGGCGAACTGCGAGAATTAGCATTTAAAACACGGTGATCAAAAGGTGGTAACGAATTTGTGTTACGCTCAAATTTATACGTGGCAACGTCTAAACATAACGCTTGAAGTTCGCGCATTAATACTTTAAAGGATTCTGGCATTCCTGGCCTTGGAATGGGTAACCCTTTAACAATGGCATTTAATGTCTCATTTCGGCCTTGCATATCATCGGATTTAATTGTTAAAAGTTCTTGAAGCGTATAAGCTGCCCCAAAGGCTTCTAGAGCCCAAACTTCCATTTCTCCTAATCTTTGTCCTCCTTGTTGTGCCCGTCCACCAAGTGGTTGCTGTGTTACGAGTGAATAAGGGCCTGTCGAACGAGCATGAATCTTATCGTCAACTAGATGGACTAACTTTAACATGTAAGCGCGGCCAACAGTGATGGGATTTTCAAAATTTTTACCTGTTCGTCCATCTCTTAAAATCATTTTTCCAGGGTGTTGAGGTGAAAAAATCCAATTCTGGGAAGCTGCTGCCTCTTTCAATTTTTTATTTACTAATGCACGTGAGGCTTCTGCCCCATACATCTCATCAAAAGGAACAGTTTTAAAACGGACATTCAATTGTCCTGCAGCAAATCCTAGAAGACATTCAAAAATCTGCCCAACATTCATTCGGGAAGGAACACCTAGTGGATTTAAAATCATATCAATTGGCGTTCCATCAGGCATATACGGCATATCTTGACGCGGTAAAATTTTTGAAATAATACCTTTGTTTCCATGGCGGCCAGCCATTTTATCCCCAATTTGAATTTTTCGAGTTTGGGCGATATAAACTTTTATTACTTCATCTGTTCCAGGCGGTAAATCATCACGGTTGGCCCGTGAGAAAATTTTAACATCTAATACACGACCACATGTTCCATGTGGTAACTTCAAAGAAGTATTACGTACATCGCGTGATTTACCGCCAAAAATCGCTCTTAGTAATTTACCTTCTGGGGGATAATCCGATTCTCCTTTTGGAGTTAATTTTCCAACTAAAATATCACCCGAGCTCACCCACGTACCAATTTGAATAATACCATTTTGGTCTAAATTTCGAATTGCATGATCACTAACATTTGGCAGGTCTTTTGTAATTTCCTCCATTCCGAGTTTTGTTTGCCGTACGTCAATTTCAAATTTTTCAAGGTGAAGCGAAGTGTATAAATCATCGTATAATAAACGCTCACTAATAATAAAAGCATCTTCATAGTTATACCCTTCCCATGGCATATAAGCGATAACAATATTTTGTCCTACTGCTAATTCTCCCCCTTCGGTTGAGGAACCATCAGCTAAAATCTGACCTATTTTTACCTTTTCTTGAATCGAAACAATCGGTTTCTGATTTATACAAGTATCTTGATTGGAACGTTGATATTTAATCAAGTTATACGTAAAAACAGTATAGTTTTTATCACGTACAGCAATTTTACCATTTAAAATTTCAACAACACGGCCATAATTTAAACTTAATAAAGTCATACCGGAATCTCGCGCTGTTTGCCCTTCTAATCCAGTACCAATTGCCGGGGCTTCTGGATATAATAACGGGACAGATTGACGCTGCATGTTTGAGCCCATAAGGGCTCGGTTGGCATCATCATGTTCTAAAAATGGGATTAGCGCTGTGGCTAACGAGACCACTTGAATTGGCGAAACCGCAATATAATCTACATCTGTTGAAAGAACATTAATTAAATTTTGTTTATATCGAACTGGGACAATTGAATTTATAATGAATCCAGCATCATTAACCTCCAAATCTCCAGCTGCCAAGTGGTATTTATCTTCCGCTGTAGCATCTAAATAAATTGGAAAGGTATTTTTTAACACTTTCCCTTTTCGAACACTATAAAAGGGAGTTTCGATAAAACCATAGGAATTCACCCGCCCATACGTGGAAAGTGAACCAATTAACCCCGCGTTTGGTCCTTCTGGTGTTTCGATCGGACACATACGACCATACTGACTTGGATGGATATCCCGCACTGCAAAACCAGCTCGATCTCGGGTTATTCCACCTGGACCTAAAACAGAAAGACGCCGTTTATGTGTTAACTCCGCTAAGGGGTTCGTTTGGTCCATAAATTGGGATAATGGATTCGAACCAAAAAATTCACGTACTGATGAAACAAGAGGTTTTGGATTAATCAGAACATTAACACGTAAATATGCTTGCTCACAAATAATCATACGCTCCTGGGCAATCCTTTCCAATCTATTCAGACCAATGCGGATTTGGTTTTGAATTAGTTCCCCAACAGAACGAATTCTGCGGTTTCCTAAATGATCAATATCATCATCGGCTGTCGGTGCAATTCGAAATTTAATTAATTCATTAATGATATGTAAAACATCTTTTGCCGTTAAAATATGAACATTTTTTTCAATAGCCAAATTCAGCCGTTTATTTAATTTATAACGACCAACATGCCCAAGATCATATCGTTTAGGATCAAAAAATTTCGAATATAAAATTTGTTGCCCGGCCTTTACAGTGGCCGGTTCGCCCGGACGAAGTTTATCATAAATTTCTAAAAAACTTTCATCTAACGTAACGGTTTTATATTCTTCAAAGGTTTTTTTAAAATACTCGGGGTTTTCTAGAGTATTAAAAATTTCGTTATTACTTAACCCAAGTGCTTTAAGGAAAATATACGCAGAGATTTTTTTTGCTTTATCAATTTTAACATTGATAAAATCTTCTTTATCAATTTCAAATTTTACCCAAGTACCTCGATTCGAAATCACACTAGCGGTATAGTATCGGAAATTTTGTTTATCCGTTTCTGTTTTATAGTACAGTCCTGGACTCCGTACAATTTGATTAATAATAATACGTTCAATACCATTCACTAAAAAGGTTCCTTCATTCGTCATGAGAGGAATTTCACAAAGTAAAACTTGGTTTTCTGAACGATCTTGTGAGTTATTTAAAAATGTTAATTGAGCAGTAGTGTATATCCGCACACTATACGTCGTATCACGACGTTTAGCTTCTGCTAAAGTATATTTTGGGTAGCTTATTTTATAATGTTTATGAGTTAAATTTAACTCTAATTCATCTAGATAATCTCGTATTGCAGAAAAATTTTCTAACTCTTGAAGAAATCCCAATTCTAGAAACCAACAAAAACTTGTGCGTTGCGTCTCTAATAAATTTGGAAGTAGAAAATTATAAATTTCTTTCTTTAAGCTGACCATTTATTCGTTATTCGTATTTTTTCAAAATTTAAGCTGTAAGAAAACGGTAAATAGTGAAAAGTCTTTTGCTATTCATGATAAAAAAGAGAAGTTTAAAATTTTTAAGACGGCTCTTAAGAGACTAATAATATGACTCGTAACGAATCGTTATAGTTTTATTTTATTTGAGTAAAAAAGATTGAAACATATATCCTTTCCCCTGAACTGTTAAAATATAATCTGGTTTTTTTGGAGTTTTTTCAATTTTTACTCTTAAGCGAAAGATATAAACATCAACAACACGAGTATCAACATCACGTACTGGTGTATAACCCCAAACATTTTCAAGAATTTTTATACGAGAAAGAGAACGTCCTGCATTTTCCACCAAAAAAGTGAAAAGAGTAAATTCTATAGGGGTAAGAGCTATACTGATTCCATTTTTTATGATTTTATTTTTGAGGAGATCTATTGTTAGCTCACCAATTTTTAAGACAGAAGCTGAAGAAGCCAATTGTCCAATTTCTTGGGCTGGAAAACGTAGAAGAACAGTTATGCGAGCTTCTAGTTCTTTTAAGGAAAACGGCTTTATTAAATAATCATCAGCCCCTAACTCGAGTCCTTTTATACAACTGATTACATTATCAAACACAGATAATAAAATTATTGGAACAGAAGAAATTGTCCGAATCAGGTTACAAATTGTATAGTCAGGTGTTTGCGATAAGATTAAATCAATAATAAGTAAATTAGGCTGTTCACTTTTAAAAACCGACAAGATTGCATTATTGGTTTTTGCAAAAAGAAGTTCATAATGGCTGCTAGCAAAGTAATTTTTTAGTTTTTCTATAGTTACCTCATCTGCTAACGCAATTAAAATTTTTTTCTTCGCTGGATACGTATTCACCGACAAAAACCTCAAGTATGAAATTTCTAAACATAACAATTAAAACAAAATTAATTGTTTTAATGCAAACAAGAATGAAGAGATATGGTAGAATTATTTAGTAATGCTAAATAAATAGGCGAGCGTAGCCAAGTGGTTAAGGCACTGGGTTGTGATTCCAGCATTCGCGGGTTCGATTCCCGTCGTTCGCCCATAAAGCTTTCTATTCTGTCTCTAAAAAAACATTTAAATGTTTTGCTAACGTAATAGCCTCATTTTCAATTTTATTTAAAGCAACTGGCTGTTCAATTCCCGTTAATGGAATTTCACGATTGTCAATTAAGCAAAGTAAGATTTGTCGTTTCGGGTTTAAACCTTCTTCGATTCGCATCTTAATTGATTTAATTTCTTCAAACGTAAAACGAAGTGTAAGTTCCTTATTTTTACCGGGAAATCCTTTTCGATAGATAATCACTTCTTGCGCTGTTCGATCATATTCATTATAACCAGATCCAACATTCCACCATAACGTTAAAAGTAAAAAAATTCCTAACGTTACACCAACTGTCCCATAAAAGAGTAATACCAGGCCTTGTGGAACGAATGAGATCCCACTAGAATCAGAAAAAATTAATAAATTTTTATGAAAATAACTTGAAAGGCCTGTAAGAAAAAATCCAAGACCACCAAGAGTAACAGCAATAGCCCAAAAAATATTACTTACCCGACGTGAGCCGTTGAAGTAAGATTTAATTACAGCATTTTCTTTTACATACCCCATTTTTAATGAAATTTTAATATAATTAGTATTTCTACAGAGTATATAATATATTGTCTGTAGAAATAATAGATAAACCTAAATTAACCTAATTGTTCGTAAACCAAAGTAAAGTCCAGCAGCTAAACTAAACATTAATGTCATTAATAGGATGTAACCGATAACAGAATTCATGTACTTTTTACGTTATTTTTAATTTAAAAAGCTATTTGCAATAATATACCATATTATTACAAGAGTTTTGACACTTTTTTCTTTTATACCTAAATTTTAAACACCTTAATTTTATTTTTTTAGCCCTTCGATTATACCACGCCAAAGTAGCCCAATCACTTTCCCAATAACCGAAGTCAATGTAAACCTTGCTCCTTTACTAAACAGATAAATGGCTTCTTCAGTTCGGCTAACTAAAAAATCTTTTATTTCAACAAAAGAAATAATTGCCAGTGGAAATTTTGCCAATGCACCCATTTGTTCAGCGCGGTTAGCATAAACAACGCGTGAATAAATACCACTTGTCCGTAATATATAAATTCGATAACAATTATTGTATAAATCAACTGGGGTTTGGACTAAGTTTTTTATTCGCACCTGCCAGATTAAATTATTTCGAAATCGCTCAAAATTACGTAATGACAAAAATTTTGAACGGTAGACCACTTGGCGAAATGTGTCTAAAAATGAGAATGTTACGATACTAAAATAAATAATACAGTTACTAACTTCAATAATTAAATTATCTAGTAAAGCTTCTATAAAACTTTCAGAGGCAAAATTATAAATTGGATAATAAATTTTTTTAAATATTGCCGTACGAGGATCAAGTAAAGAATAAAAAGGGACTTGAAAAAGAATTTCACAGTCACGTAAAATGTTTTTCGTATATAGTGCAGTTTGCAAATTATTAATATTTACGTTTATTTTACTACCGTATTGCTTTACTAAAAAATCTTCGCATGTCCGCTTAATAAGGTTTAATAAAAGTACTTCCCCATGGGTTTTCATGTACTGGTACGGGGCTTTTTTTTCTAGTACTCCACGATATGTTTGCTCAAGGTTAAAAATAGTAATTTCTAATAATTCTTTTTTTACTTCTTTTTTCAAAAGGTCAATGCATAGAAGAGATTGGTTTCCTTTTTTGTGGCCAAAGTTTGTTTTATATAAAATACGTGCAAACATATTTGCCATAAAGGTTTGAATCATCGGAATTTCTGTTGTTACCACGTTTAAATCGAATGCGTAGTTATTTCTAGTTATTTATAATATATATAATTAAGGAGTGCCCTTAATTTACTCTTTTAACTCAGCCAAGATAGAAGTCTGAGCAAAAAGAGGTAAAGAAACGTAATTACGTTAAATGAACGTAATTACGTAAATCTTGTTTAGTACGGGGCAAATGAAAGAGTGTCTGGCATATAACGCTGAATTTCAATTATAAAACCAGCAGTAAATGACATCCAAACAGTAATAAGTACAGGAGCTGTAGAAAGATACTTTAATAAGTTTTTATCCATAAGTTACACTTTAGAATCGTCGTAAATAAGTTAAGTTAACGCGGTGAGACAGTTACCTCATCACTTGGAACTAATAATTCACCAGAAATTAATTCTTTCCAAGCAGCTAATGGCCAAAGAAAGCTAGCAGACATCAT
>Ga0115100_10000843_pt1 | contig 12504 bp, 1 predicted proteins | sample MBTome_3_FD_89642 | JGI IMG/M metagenome (GOLD analysis project Ga0115100, IMG submission 89642) | Marine eukaryotic communities from Pacific Ocean to study complex ecological interactions - MBTS_2Apr14_M1_3um Metatranscriptome... | ecosystem: Environmental > Aquatic > Marine > Oceanic | place... | reverse complement strand
CGACGAATAGCAGCTGCCTTTGCCTGCTACGCGCGTTGTAATGATCAAGCCTCTCCGCCCATCCGCACCACCAGGCAAGACTGGAACCGCAGGCAGAGCTGGCCGTAGCCTCAAAGAGCAAAGCCGCCAGCGCGGGATTTATTCAGAAAGTTTGAAGGCTGGCGAGGCTAGTGAGGCGACACCCCAGGTAAATTTAGGCACTGCAATTTCCCAGACTCAGCAGGCTCTATCCGTTCGCGCCTTTTCCAAACCTGAACCGCAGCAGCATGTCCAGCTCATGTCACGGTCAGCGCGTTTCCCTGAATCTGCCACTGCCCCAAAAGTGTACATTCCCTATGAAGTAGAATCAGGCCAGACGCCTCGTCAAATTGAGATTGATCGACGGAGGCGAGAATACTCGAATTTGGACATTGAGGAAATGCTGAAGGAACACGGCATCGATTTTGTGGCCGATATGAAAAGTACAGGGCAGGCCCACAAATTCCCCCTGGAGCTGTTCGATGACGATGAGTTCGAGGAGCACACAGTCGAAGGGTGGCTGGGCATGGGAATGGAGAATGATGAAATGAAGGGATTGCCTGCAAAAGCATTAACAAAGGATTACAGGTGGAAGCCATGCAAAGTTACGGGATTTGACCACAACACCCAAAAGTACTCCATCACCTGGGACGAGTCCAATTCACAGGATCACACACCACGTATATTTCTTCACTTTGTTGCTGAAGAGCCACATAACTTTTGTAAACGTATTGCAGCTGCTCTTGAAAAGCGACAAGCTGCTCTTGGTGTGATGCAATATAACCTGTGCATTGACTGTATGCCCTGTGATGACATCCCACACCTTGATTCCGAGCAAGTGAATCGTGTAATCAGTTCTGCGTTAAACAGCGATAAATTACGACGAAACAATCTGGACACCACTTCGTTGCTTACAGAAGTAAAGCTCGACTACATGCGCAGCATGAACAAAATTGCTTTAGATCGAAAGCTTGCAGAAGGAACGATGGAAATGGTAAAAACTGTCGAGCTTCCAGCAACGCCACCCGTGCCCCCGACTGCTACCAAAAGAAACATGGGCACACTTCAGATTCCTCCACACAATTTTCCGGAGGATTTCAGCAATTTCACATTTAATTCCTTTCTGACAAGCACTGATATCATTGCTGCGATGGTGGAAATGCGGGTGGAGTGCAATAAAATGCTCGAGGTCAATTTATTCAATTGCACGCTGACTAAGAGCTGCCATGTTGACGAGTTTGACACCGCGCAGTCTTCTTCTCTCACTGCTGCCTCAGAACTCATCAAAAAAACTTGGCCAAACAACATCAAAAGGAGTATCCGTAATCATTTCAAAGAGATTGGCAAGGGCTGGTTCGATGTCGATGAGGCGAATATTGAAATATACGAGTTGGGCAAGCTGAAAAGGTACTTATCATTGGTCAATTTCATGATGCAAGATACCCTTCGCATGCTGACCGAGCGTTCGTTGCGCTCATATTCATCTTTCATCGAGCATGCGGCCAATTATGAGACCACAGTCCATTCATGCAATTCTGTGGAAGTTGTTCCCAGAAGTGAGCGCCCGCCGCTGTTCATAGTGGAACTTACCGTCAATGAATCCGCAGACAAAATCTGCTACAGTAAACCTATCTCAGGATTCTCCAAAACGCCGAGTAAAGCTTTCGACAAGGCGATACTTGAGCTTCAGGACGCAGTTAAAGTGGAACGCTTGGTGATGGACAACCTTTTCTGGAGTCACAAACCTGTAATGGGTAGTGTGTCAGCACACGAAGAATGGGTCATGGAACTGCGCAGCATTGTCGCCAACTCGCTTGAAAAATCATCAGAACCATTGCAGGCATATTTGGACCAGTATGACATACATCTTGAGTTCTTGCAGTTAGATGTTGAGGAATACATGGCGGTACTGGAAGAAGAGTGCGCGACTCCAGATGAAGATGGCAGCCTTGTTGGTCTTAATCATGCCAAGTTGATGGAGGTTGCCCAATCACACGCGGTTAAAGCCCAGGAAATTCTTGATTCAGTTCCTGACAAACTCAATCTTGGGCTCTTCGCCGTGAATTGTACTGAAGTACGAAACCTCCTGGCTGACAAACACACCACCCTGAATCAAAGGACCCTGGAGTTGCTGCAAAACAAGTCTTCCGAATTTGCGCAGTCGATATCTACTGAATTTGATGACATCATGCGCGAACTCAACAGAGAACCCTCCGATATTGAAGTCCTCGTCGAGATTCAGAATTACATGGATACGATTCCGTCGCTGATCAAAGATCTCGAGATCAGTATCAAAACATCTATGAGCCATTTCGAAACCATGGAATCGCTGAAGCACCAACTCGAACCGGCAATGTTTAATCAGCAGTGGACCACATTCGGTTGGCCAAAGATAGTTGAAGACAAGATGATCGAAGTGACTATTGTGCTTGAAGGAGAAAAGAGGTCTTACGCTGAAGATCAGCAACAGGAGCAGGAGCTGTTCGTCGAGAAACTTGCAGGTTTAGCAAGTGAAGTGACCAACTTGAGAAATCACACCGACATTGCCAAGGTCGACCACGTGGCAAAACACGTTCGTCAAATCCAAGAGGAGCTCGCGAAATCCGCGGAGGAATCACGGGTATTCAATAACCGAGAGGCTCTGTTCGGCAAGGAGGTGACGGACTACGACAAGCTTTCGCAGATTGTCAAAGACTTCGAACCGTATTTCAATATGTGGGATGGTATTGCGAAATGGAACGATTGGCATGCTGGCTGGATGAACGACCCAGTGCTCAGCATAGAAGCAGAACAGATGGAGAAAGACACTGGGTCTATGTCCCGAATGCTTACAAAGACAGCCAAATTCTTCGAAAAGCAAGGGATTCCAGGCTGTCTTGCTATTGCCAACAAGGTCAAGGCAGAAGTTGAAGAGTTCAAGCCGACAGTGCCGCTTGTCGTTGCTTTGTGCAACCCTGGCATGCGTGACAGACACTGGGAAGAGTTGAGCAAGAAGGTGGGCATGGAAGTGAAACCCGGCGATGATTTTACACTGACTAAGGTCATCGATATGGACCTTGCCAAACACTCAGAAATTGTCGCGAAAGTCGGCGAAACAGCAGGCAAAGAATTCGGAATTGAACAGGCGCTGAATAAAATGGAAGAAGAATGGTCACATGTAGATTTGGAAGTGAAGGCGTACCGTGAAACTGGGACGTTCATATTAGGCGGGTTTGATGAATACATGGCGCTGCTTGATGAGCACATCACAATGACGCAGGCAATGAACTTTTCCACCTTCAAAGGACCATTTGAGGAACGCATCGAGAATTGGGATCACAAACTCAGTGTCATATCTGAGGTGATCGACGAATGGTTAAATGTGCAGCGTAACTGGATGTACTTGCAGCCCATTTTCGACTCTGACGACATCAACAAGCAGCTTCCCGTAGAGGGAAAGCGGTTCGCCAACGTTGATAAAACATGGCGTCAGACCCTCAGCGGTGCAAAGGCCCACCCTAAGGCAGTAACTTTCTGTGCTAATGAAAAGCTCTTGGAGAAGTTTCGCGAATCCAACAAGTTCCTTGATCTTGTGCAGAAAGGTTTGGCCGACTATCTCGAGACCAAACGCGCTGGATTCTCTCGTTTCTACTTCTTGTCCAATGACGAGCTCCTGGAAATTCTCTCTCAGACCAAGGACCCGACACTGGTTCAGGCGCACCTAAAGAAGTGCTTCGAGGGTATCAGAACTGTTGATTTCCAGCCTGACAATACAATTACTGCGATGAACTCAGCGGAGAAGGAGCATGTAGATTTCGTCTCGCCAATCGATCCTAAGGGCAAAAACATCGAGAATTGGATGGTTGAACTCAAGGATATGATGATTACAAGCATTCGCCAATCCTTTTTGAACGCCATAATAGATTACACCAAGTCTCCTCGTACAAAGTGGATCCAAAAGAACCCTGGTCAAATCGTGCTGAACGGCAGTCAGGTGCATTGGACTGCAGAAACAGAAGCAGCAATGGCAGCAAAGGGCAATGCAGGTATCAGAGAATACTACCAGCAACTATTGTCACAGCTCGAAGACATGGTCATCTTAGTTCGAGGAAAGCTTTCTAAAATGGCTCGAACAACAATTGGTGCTCTTGCAGTGGTCGATGTTCACGCCCGTGATGTCATCAACAGGCTTGGAGAAGATGGCATCGAATCCCCGCACGATTTCGAGTGGATGAGTCAGATGCGTTTCTACTGGGAGCCCGCTGATGATTGCATGAAGGGCAACTTTGATGACGAGGGGGATGTGCAGGTGGTGATGGTTTCTTCCAAAAAGCCCTACGGATACGAGTACTTAGGCAATTCGTTCCGCCTTGTGATCACTCCTCTGACCGACAAATGCTATCTGACTTTGATGGGTGCTCTACAAATGATTCTTGGGGGAGCTCCTGCGGGCCCTGCTGGGACTGGAAAGACAGAAACAACCAAGGATTTGGCCAAAGCTCTTGCCAAACAATGCGTTGTATTCAATTGTTCAGATGGCCTAGATTACCTGGCAATGGGAAAGTTCTTCAAGGGACTTGCTTCGTCAGGCGCATGGGCTTGCTTTGACGAATTCAATCGCATTGACATTGAAGTTCTTTCGGTGATTGCCGGGCAGGTGATCACTTTGCAGAGCACAGTACAAAACGGTTTGGATCGGGTTTTTTTCGAAGGAACAGACATCTACGTAGATCCCGAGTTTGCTGTTTACATCACCATGAACCCCGGTTATGCCGGTCGCAGTGACTTGCCCGACAATTTGCAGGCGCTATTCCGCCCTGTGGCGATGATGGTTCCCGATTACGCTTTGATCGGCGAGATTATGTTCTTCTCGTATGGATTCCTGAAGGGCAAAGTGTGTGGCAAAAAGATGGTTGCGACATTCAAATTATGTTCTGAGCAATTGTCTTCGCAACCACATTATGATTACGACATGCGCGCAGTGAAAACTGTAATCACTGCTGCTGGTAACCTGAAGCAGGATGCCCCTGATATGGACGAAGAGCAACTTCTCATGCGTGCACTGCAGGATGTGAATATTCCCAAGTTCCTCGCACATGACCTCCCTCTTTTTGCTGGTATCATGTCTGATTTATTCCCAGGCAAGCAAAGACCGCCCATCGATTACGGGCCACTGCTCGCCGCGCTGAAGCTAGCCGCTGAGCATAAAAAACTCCAACCCACTCCAGGCTTCTTGAAAAAGAACATTGAGCTCTACGAGATGATCTGTGTACGGCACGGGCTCATGGTCGTTGGGCCCACCGGTGGCGGCAAGTCAAATAACATCAGGTGCTTGCAGCACGCGCTGGGTGCGCTCAAAAAGGCAGGAACCGAGGGGAATCGTTTCGAAGAAGTTGAAATTTACCATTTGAACCCCAAGTCGATTACGATGGGGCAATTGTACGGCCAATTCGATCCGAATACCCACGAGTGGCAAGATGGCATTTTGGCTACATTGATCCGCCGCTGTGCCAACAGTACTACACCCATCCTGAAATGGATGCTGTTTGATGGTCCAGTGGATGCCATCTGGATTGAGAACATGAACACTGTGCTAGATGACAACAAAAAGTTGTGCCTCACAAGTGGGGAAATTATGCAGCTTTCCAACGAAATGACCATGGCATTTGAGCCAGAAGATTTGGAAGTCGCTTCTCCAGCCACTGTTAGCCGGTGTGGTATGATCTACATGGAACCGCACTCGCTTGGATACGAGTGCCTTATTGTTAGCTGGCTGGAAGGCTTGCCGGTATGCTTTCTGCCTTCTACCGCTGTTAAATTGCGCCTTCTGTTCGACACATATGTGGCTAGTGGTATCTCGCTGCTCCGCCGCTGTTGCAAAGAGCCGATGCCTTCTTCTGACAATACCTTAGTGCAAAACCTTATGAAAATCCTAGATTGCTACTTTTCGGATTACTATGAAAAGGAAGGGGTCGACCCCAAGTCGCCAGCCGACCTTAGTAAGATGGACGAACAGGTCGAACCACTTTTCATTTTTGCGTACGTCTGGTCTATCTCATGTACGGTGGACACCAAAGGACGGGAGATGTTCAACGCATTTCTCAAAGGCGAAATGGCCCTAAATCAAGTAGCAGTTCCGTTCCCTGCAGAAGGACATATCTATGATTACGCATTTAACTTTGAGGAAGGAACTTGGGTGCCGTGGATGGACACCGTCGAACCGTATCAATACAATGCGAAGGCACAATTCTCGGAAATGATCATCCCAACCCTCGATTCTGTCCGATATACTTACTTGTTTGACCTGCTCGTTTCGCACAAGAAGCATGTATTGATGGTTGGAGACACTGGTACCGGGAAAACCGTGAATATCATGAAGCATTTGCAGAGTGGCTTTGATGACACCTACGTTCCGTTGTGCATGATGTTTTCTGCCCAGACCAGCGCAAACCAAGTGCAGGACACTATGGATAGCAAGATGGACAAGCGTAGGAAGGGTGTGTATGGCCCATCAGCAGGCAAGAATTTTATTATTTTTGTGGACGATGTGAACATGCCGCAGAAGGAAACGTATGGTGCACAGCCACCTATTGAGATCTTGCGTCAATGGTTTGATTCTTCCGGCTGGTATGACCGCAAAGCACTGTCTTTCCGGAGAATTATTGATTGCATATTTGTTGCTGCTTGCGGGCCACCAGGCGGTGGCCGCAATCCAATAACTGCTCGTTTCGTGCGTCACTACAATATGATCACCTACACACCAATGCAAGACTCCAGTACATACCTCATCTTTGACACTATTTTGAGCAATTTCTTCGACAATGGGGGATTCATTGAAGGGATTGGGGAGCTTCATGAAGGGATTGTCCGCAGCACAATAGATGTTTACAATCAATGCATGCGAGACCTCCGACCTACACCCGCAAAGATGCACTACACGTTCAACTTGCGTGATGTTGCAAAAGTGTTCCAAGGCACTTTGATGATGCACAAAACAAAGATTGGCTCAAGCGAAGATGCAGTAAAAGTATGGATACATGAATGCACAAGGCAGTTCAGTGACCGGCTTATCAACATGGAAGATAAGACGTGGTTCAAGAACACCATGTCCACGCTTGTGAAAGACAACTTGCAGATGGATTTCGACGACTTGGTCAAGCAGTCTCTGATCTGTGGGGATTTCATGATCCCCGGTGCTGATCCAAAGATTTACGAAGAAATTAAAAATTTGGATCAGTTGCAACCCACCGTCGAAGAGTACCTCAATGAATATAACGCCGAGAGCAAACAGCCCATGAAACTGGTGATGTTCATGGATGCTATTGGACACGTTGCGCGTATCAGCAGAGTCATTCGGCAGCCCCAAGGGAACATGTTGTTACTTGGTGTTGGTGGCAGTGGCAGACAGAGTCTAACCCGACTTGCCACCTTTTTGGCTGACTACGAGATATACACTGTGGAAATCGCCAAAGGCTACGGAATGGCGGATTGGCGCGAAAATCTGAGGGAATGTTTGATGCTTGCAGGCATCGAAGACAAGCCAGTTGTGTTCTTATTCAACGATACACAGGTTGTATTCGAAACCATGCTGGAGGATGTGAACGGCATCTTGAATGCAGGCGATGTGCCAAATCTCTATGGGCCCGAAGAAATGGACCAGATCATGAACACATGCAAGCAAGATTGCGTTAAAAAACGCATCCCCCCGACGAAGCTCAACATTTACACGCAATACATTAATCGAGTGCGAAGTAACATCCATGTGGTCATGTGCATGAGCCCTGTGGGCGACTCGTTCCGTACCCGCCTTCGTATGTTCCCTTCCTTTTGCAATTGCTGTACTATTGACTGGTTCAGTGAATGGCCTGATGACGCATTGCAGCATGTTGCGATGGCAGCTCTGACGGACGAAACCACCGACCTCAAACTTGGGGATCAAACTGACAATTGTGTTACATTCTTTAAGCAGGTGCACATCAGTGTGGCCGCAGCTTCCAAAGATTTCCTGAATACTGCGAGGAGGCACAACTACGTTACACCCACCAGCTACTTGGAGGTCCTGGCTACATACCAGACCTTATTGACCGAAAAGCGTGTCTCTGTGGGCACTTCCAAGGACCGACTTCAGATCGGTCTTGACAAGTTGATATCCACAGCTGACCAGGTGGCACAGTTGCAAGTGGAACTGGTGGCACTCGAGCCTGTTCTAATCAAGACCCAAGCTGAGGTAGACGAGATGATCATTCAGATTGGTATTGATAAGGAAGCTGCAAGTATCACGAAAGAAAAGGTAGAGAAAGAAGAATCGGCCGCAACAGCGAAGGCGACAGCAACCAAGGCTATTGCTGACGACGCACAGCGTGACCTTGACGAGGCACTACCAGCATTAGACGCAGCTGTCGCCTGTCTCAACAAGCTCAAGAAGTCCGACCTTGATGAAGTCAAATCCTTGAAGACGCCTCCATCCGGGGTGAAATTAACGATGGAAGCATGCTGTATTATGTTTGGGGTGAAACCAGTGAAGGTGAACGACCCCGACAACATCGGGAAAAAGCTCAATGACTACTGGCAGGCTGCACAGAAAAGCATCCTGGCCAACGCCAACAAACTGCTGGACGATTTGAAAAACTTCGACAAGGATAACATTCCACAACCTACCATTGACAAAATCGACAAGTACATCGCCATGCCCGAATTTACACCTGCAGAAATTGAAAAGGCCTCCAAGGCTTGTACTGCAATTTGTATGTGGGTGCGTGCCATGCACAAGTTTCACAACGTAGCAGCTTCGGTTGAGCCCAAGAAGAAGCTGCTCCGCGAGGCACAGGAATCTTTGGACGAAACTGTAGCGGCGTTGAATGTTGCACAGGCAAGCTTGAAGGAGGTAGAAGATCGTATTGCCACGCTCGAGGCCAGTTTTAACGAAGCTAATGACAAGAAAAACCAACTTGTTGAGGATGTGGAGGCGTGTCGTGCACGCCTCGATCGTGCACAGAAGCTGATCGGGGGACTTGGAGGGGAGAGGACTCGGTGGACTCAGACATGTGCAGATTTGGCAGTGACATATGGGAACCTGATAGGGGATGTATTAGTATCAGCTGCCTTCGTGGCATATTTGGGTCCCTTTACGCCTACTTTCCGAAGAAGACTCGTAGAGGAGTGGCAGTCGAAGTTGGTGACGCTCAAAATATTGCACACAGAAGGGTGTGATCTTACGATGACTTTGGCTGAGCCTGTTCAAATTCGCTCTTGGGCAATTGCGGCATTGCCCAGCGATGGTCACTCAATTGAGAATGGTATCATCATGTCAAAGGCCCGTCGTTGGCCGCTACTGATGGATCCTCAAGGCCAAGCAAACCGATTCATCAAGAATATGGGCAAGGATGCCACATTCAGTGAAAATGGCATTGATGTTACGAAGCTGACTGACAAGAACTTTCTGCGAACGTTAGAGAATGGCGTTCGTTTCGGCAAATGGGTGATGCTCGAGAACATCTTAGAGACGCTAGATGCGTCGCTTGAATCCCTGCTCTTGCAGCAAAAATTCGTGCAGGGTGGCACTGAAATGATCAAAGTTGGAGATTCCACAATTCCGTGGAACAACTCATTCCGTTTTTTCATGACCACTAAGCTGCCCAACCCTCATTACCCACCAGAAGTATGCGTGAAAGTGTCGTTGGTCAACTTCACTATTACACCTGCCGGTCTGGAGGATCAGCTGTTGGGAGTTATCGTTGTGGAAGAGCTGCCTGCAATGGAGGAAAAAAAGAATTCACTCGTTGTCGCCAACGCGCGGATGAAAAAGCAACTTTCAGAGATCGAGGACAAGATTCTATACATGCTTTCCAATTCGACGGGTAACATTCTTGACGACGCAGAGTTGATCGAAACGCTTGCTGATTCAAAGGTGACTTCAAATGAAATTAGTATCAAAGTCAAGGAAGCCGAAGCAACCGAAAAAGAGATCGATGCCACCAGAGAACTATACCGCCCAGCGGCTTTCCAGGGCTCGATCCTGTACTTCTGTATTGCGAACTTAGCTGAGGTGGATCCAATGTACCAGTATTCCTTGCAGTGGTACACCTCTCTTTTCATTTACTCTATCAACAACTCAGAAAAGGTTGACGACGTCCAGGAGCGCCTCCAAATTCTGAACGATTACCATCGGTCGTATTTGTACGTGAACATTTGCAGAAGCTTGTTCGAAAAGGATAAGTTGCTCTTTTCATTTGTTATGGCAATCAAGCTCCTGCAAGCAAACAACGAAATCAATCACGAGGAGTGGATGTTTTTGATCAGTGGGAAGACGGCGAAGATGAAGCACGTAGAAAATCCGAATCCAGATTGGATTGATGTACGCTGTTGGACCGAAATCAATTGCTTGTGCACTTTACCAGCCTTTGAAGGCCTTGAAACAGGTTTCATCAGTGCAATTGGTGAATTCAAGGCAATTTTTGACCATGCTTTTCCTCAGGAGTGCAAATTGCCCGGGAAGTGGGAAGCTCATCTTGATTCATTACAGAAAATGTGCCTACTTCGAGCTTTGCGTGCAGACAAAATCACGGAGTCTATCCAGATGTACGTGACGGAAAAACTCGACAAGACATTTGTCGAGCCTCCTCCATTCGACTTGGATGGATGTTACAAGGATTCGACTGCCCTCACCCCCTTGATTTTCGTTTTGTCGTCCGGCTCGGATCCTTCCAAAAAGTTCTACGAATATGCTGCAAGCCAAAAGATGGACAAAAAGACTAAAGGTTTATCACTTGGGCAAGGGCAGGGTCCGATTGCTTCGAAGATGATTGACGAGGGCATGCAGATGGGAATGTGGGTATACCTTCAAAATTGCCATTTGTATTCGAGTTGGATGCCCGAGTTGGAGCGCAGAGTAGACGAAACGTCCGCAGACACGGTGCACAAGGATTACCGGTTGTGGTTAACTAGTTTGCCAACGAAGGTTTTCCCAGTGGCGATCCTACAGAACGGCGTTAAGATGACGAACGAACCCCCCAAGGGCCTCCGTGCTAACTTGAGAAACGCGTACTTCAAACTCGATGACGAACAGCTCAACGCAACGAGCAAACCAGCGGCATACAAAAAGCTGATTTTTGCTCTGTGTCTTTTCCACGCATCTGCACAAGAGCGCCGTAAGTTTGGTCCTTTGGGATGGAACATCCCATACTCTTTTAATGACACAGATTTCGACATTTCTGCGAAGCAGCTTGAGATGTTCCTGGACGCTTATGATTTTGTTCCTTACAAGGTCATCAGATTTCTCACATCGCTCGTCAATTATGGCGGCCGTGTTACTGATGACAAAGACATCCGTACCATCGACGTGATCATGCAGAGGTTTTACAATCCAGGTGTACTGGAAGTCGGCCATCGTTTTGGAAAAGATGACGTATACGTTGTCATAGATTGCGATGAAGAGCACCCACACAAGGATTACATGGACTTCTTCGAAGGTCTACCCATCAATGCTGGACCAGATGTGTTTGGTATTCATGAGAACGGGAACATTGCATGTGCACTTAACGAAACATTCTCAACATTCTCCACAATCCTGCTGATGGAGGCCTCGGGTGGGGGTGGCGGCGGTGATGGTGCAGAAGCTCTCATTGCTGCCGCAGCCAAGGACATCGCAGAGAAGTTGCCACCAAGGTTCAATTTACAAGAAATTTCCATGGCTTACCCTGTCAAATACGAAGAGAGTATGAATACTGTGCTCATGCAAGAATGTATTCGTTACAATAAGTTGCTGGATGTAATGCATTCTTCCTTGCCAGAAATTCAGAAGGCATTGAAAGGTTTGGTGGTGATGTCTACAGAACTCGAAATGATGGGCAAAAGCATGCAGATTAATGCAGTGCCTGGGATGTGGGAGGCCAAGGCATACCCGTCGATGAAGCCACTGAATTCTTGGGCATCAGAATTGCTTGAGCGCCTGGGCTTCGTTACTGACTGGGTGGTTGATGGAATCCCAGCCTGCTTTTGGATATCCGGCTTCTATTTCCCACAAGCCTTCCTCACAGGATCACTTCAGAATTTCGCACGCAAGTATCAACTTCCTATCGACACGGTTGACTTCAATTACCTCATGAAAAAGATAAAAGTTGAAGACATCAAAGACGGACCAGAAGATGGAGCGCTGATTCGTGGCTTGTATTTGGAAGGTGCTCGATTTGATGTCGATACTGGTTCGATCGAAGATTCTCGACCAAAGCAACTTTACACGGACCTCTGTGTCATTCATTTAGATCCAGTACAAGATAGAAAGGAACCAGCGTCAGGAGTGTACATGTGTCCTGTATACAAGACACTACTCCGGGCAGGAGTTCTCTCGACCACTGGTCATTCCACCAACTTCGTTATGTGGCTAGAAGTACCTAGCAGAGAGGAAGGTTTTGTCAACAACTTCGGCAGAAGGGATCAGGCAACGTGGGTGTGTGCCGGCGTTGCTGCATTTTGCAGTTTGAAGTTTTAGTATGCTCTCTCTCTCTCTCT
>Ga0115100_10411307_pt1 | contig 12615 bp, 1 predicted proteins | sample MBTome_3_FD_89642 | JGI IMG/M metagenome (GOLD analysis project Ga0115100, IMG submission 89642) | Marine eukaryotic communities from Pacific Ocean to study complex ecological interactions - MBTS_2Apr14_M1_3um Metatranscriptome... | ecosystem: Environmental > Aquatic > Marine > Oceanic | place... | reverse complement strand
GCCGACAACTTTGCTTCTGGTCGGGTCGTCCATTAAAAGGCCTACTGTACCTGAACTGAAGGCCGCCACGAAATGCACAACGGGCACTGTCAAAACCCACGAGCCCAGTCTCGCTGGACCTGCCTTGGGCGCATCCGGTCGGGCGTTGGCGTCTCCGGAGGGAGTTGCTGCAGCCCGACCAATTCGAATTCCGCGGGGGTTGATCGACAGTGACCAGATACCCCGTATCCCTGCAAAAGCTGAGGACGGACCGACCTCAACTTGCATACTGGCTTCCCACTGCACCGCTGCGAACACACCGGTACAATCCTATCAAAAAAAACGTCTGGAGCCGATCGATGGCTACTGCATCTTTTGCAATCGGCTCCAACCGAGAAAACGAATTACGAGGGGGGCTTCGTCAGCCGTGCGTCCCCGTATCACTTCTTCAACACAAACTTCCAGACGACCAGGCCAACGACAGCCAGGACGACGAGCACAACGACGACGATGATTACGGCACCGCCGCCGCCCTCCTCCTCGTCAGCGTCGTCCTTCGGCGGCGGCTTCGCCACTTGGACCGCCGTGACCACGGGCTCCGCGACCTTAATATCTTCGACCGTGAGGGTCAAGCCGGCTTCGGCCATGTCCTTCTCGAAGCTCTTCTGGAACTGAGTGAGCTCGGTCTCGCCCTTGGCGATGCTAGAGAGCGTCGACTCGAAGTCGTCCACCTTCTTGTCGCTTGGAACAAGGATGTAGAAGCTGATGACGACCTCAACTTTCGTGGTTTCCGGAATGCTCTTGAAAGACGTACCCGTGACCTGGATGTTTGCGATCGGCAGGTCGAGCTCCGTCGCCATACCATTGCGGAAAGCCAGCTCCAAATCGGCCTTCTTGTCCTCCAGACTGCTTGCAGAGAGACGGCGGCCGGCAAGATCCATCATCATGGTCATCTCTGAGTTCACACGGTTCTCCGTGACCGTCTTTGCCGCCTTGTCCATGCACGCAGTGTCTGTGCCACTCAGCGCCGTGGTCTCCGTACAGTCCTGAGTGGTGCACATGGTGATCGTCCCAGCGATGCACGTCACGTACTGGTAGTCGTCGTTCACGCGCTTCCCCGTCGAGCACTTGAATTCGCTCTTCGAGCCCGCCTTGAACGGCTCGTCGGCTTTGGTCCCGTCGCTGAGGCCGAGCGTGAACCCACCAGCAATGCTCGAGAGCGGTTCGCAATCCAACGGGACGCACGCCGTGCCTGCATCATCGTACTTGCTGTTGTAGTCCGCGTCCACGGTACAGAGCGCGGTGTATGAACCCGATTCCACATCAGTGGCATCCGTGCCGTAGCCTTGATCGCACGTGAGCGGCAGGGACTCGCTGTAGGACACAGGCTCCTGCGCGGCGGTGCTCGCCATGGTAAAGTCGCCCGGCTCTGGGACCGCACAAGTCACCGGCACACACTCCAGCGCAGCGCCCCACTGGACCTCGCTGGGCGAACCCTCCACGGCTTCGCACGTCACGACCCCAGTCTGCGACTGCGCGCCCTCGCGGCCGTAGCGGAAGCCTTCCTTGCATCGCACGGTGCACTCCGACTTGTATTTCGGGTCCGAATCGCACTCCACCGCCTCGGAGTCGGCGACCTGCGGCTTGCCATCGCAGCTCTGCACCTCGCACTGGAGGGCCTCCCCCGCATTGACGGTCGACTCCGCATCACTCGTATCCGCCACGCAGTTTGCCGTCTCCCGGCTCGCCTTGTAGCCTGGATCGCAAGTCAACGTGAACGCATCGTCGAAGGGCACCTCGGCGGCATTGAGCTCACCGTTCTCCACGGGGCCGTGCGTGCACATGCGCTTTGTGCAGCTGACCTCGCTGCCGTAGATCCCTCGGTCGCACGCGTACACTCCCGCGCGCTCGTAGCCGGGGCTGCAGCTCACCGTGCAGTTGGTACCGTGGGGCATCAAGTAGGTCGTTGTGTTCCCATCCACCGTCGTGAACTCCTCGCACGTGCCCGTGCCATCCATGCTCGCAGCGGGGTAGGTCGGCGCCAACAAGCAGTTCTTCGGCACGCACGCCTCGGGATCAATCTTCCAAATGCCGAAGTACTGGGCAAGGTCGTCTTCCTGCGTCACCGGCCCGATCGTGCAAACAAAGTTCTCGGTGGCGTCATAGCCCTGGTTCGGCTTGAGATCAGGGGCGAGGCCGACATCGCACGTCAACACCTGAACCGAGTCCCCATCGCCACTGGCGTCGACCTGCGTGTAATTGGTCTCGTCACCGCGGAAGAAATTGCCCCAGTCCGGAATCTCGTCCGTCGGAGCCTCGATGCATGTCGGGCAAACGCAAGCGCCCTCCAGCTGCTCGTCAGCGAGCGTGCTCCCGCGGACGGAGAAAGCGACACCGGACGTGGCTTTGTGGCGGAGGCCCCGGACAGAGGCATCGCTGAACACAACCTTCTGGACGTCCTGGTCTGGCTCGTAGCACGGGTCGTAGCATGGCTCCGGCTTCGCGTAGCCCGCCCCGGCGTCCGTGTCGCGGTAAGTTGCCGAGCGGGAAGTCTGGTTCGTCACGGCATCGGAGAGCGAGCTGTCCGAGTCGGACTTGCTCCGGAAGCCGCCGATGATGTAGAGCGCGTTGTCCGGGCCGAACGCGACCGCGGCACCGGACTGCACCTGGTCCAAAGCCGCATCCGCTGTGAAGCGGATCTTCGCCACCGTCGCGAACTGCTTGTTCTCGGGGGTCCAAGTCGGCTTCTGCTGCGCAGGGCGTCCGTTCGTCGCAGTGGTCACGCCCTTGACGGTCCCGTTGGTCATGCTCACACGGAACTGCTCGCCTGGCATGAGTGCGTCGTCGCCGCGCGGCTCGATGACCAGGAACTTGCCGACCACCGTAACGTACGGCTTGCTGTCGCCATCCACTGCGGCAAAGTCAAAGGAAAGGCTGTTGTCGGCGTCGTTCTGAGCCTCGAGAGTAACGAGCGCCGGCGCCTCCGCGGTCCCGGTGTGCGCCTGGATGTCCTCCGAGAACTCCAGCACCACGGTGCTGTCGCTCGAATACTTGTCGTACGTCACCCCGGTGTCGATAGGGAACGAGTTGTCAAGGGACACAAGCGTCGGAAGCACGGCGGTCATGTTAACGGCATGCGCCCCGGCCTCCGCGCCGTTCAAGAGCAAGTCCCACGTGGAGGTGCCCTCCGCAAAGCCTGTCTCCCCCTTATCGGGAATCGTGACCGTGAGGACATCCTCCTCGCTCATGCTATGCTCCAAGTCACACCACGGAGTATCCGGGGGGTTCACCACACAGTCCGGCTCAATCGCGTCCGTCTCATCGAGCGGCCTGTCAAAGACCACCATCACAGTCGTGTCGTCCTCGTCGCCAAGGATGATCTGATCGCTGGACGTCACCGGTGAAATGTAACTGGCCACCACTTTCGGCTTCGCCGTGCTCTCAACGGCCCCGACGGTCGTGAAGTAATAGCCCTCGATGGTGTTCTTGATCGAAGTCCATGCAGCGCCGTATGTCGTCTCGCCGAAGTCGTTCACGACGCTCTCGTCAAACTCAATCGTGTACCTGGTGGCCACCTTCAAATCGCTCAGCGCAAAAGAAATGGTGCGCCCGGTCGTGTTCACATAAGCCTGGCCCGTGACGTCGCTGTCGACGTCGTACTCGTGATGGGCTGAATTCGGATTCGTCGTGTTGTAGAACATGAGCTTGAACGCCTCCGAAATCACCCCATTCGACTTGTTCGCGGCATCGACCAGGCGCACGGCTTCGCTGAAGGTGTACACGACGTGCACCGTGTCCGTACGCACACCCGTCATCATCGACGGCGGCGAGATGGCCGTGACTGTGGGAGCAGCAGCACCCGTGTCGTTCTGCTCGGCCTCAACACTGTCGAGTTCCCCGCCTGCCACGACGAAAGCAACGCCAGCGGCGCCATCGCCACGGGGAGGGCCATCGCGCGTAGTGAAGGTCGTGCTGAGGGCTCCAGCGCTACCAGCCGTGTCCGCGCCCGTCACCGAGGCACTGCTGAGCACAGCCGTGTACTCCATTCCGGGAGTGAGCCCCTCAGACAGCGAAACCTTCAAGATATCCCCCACGAACGTGAAGTGATCGGTGCTGTTCTCGTCGAAAGTCACCGCGTCACCCACAGCCGGTGTCACCGTCAAGCTGAAGCCCGACAAGATCGAGTCCGACTCGCTCAGCAGGCGGTTAAACTGGAAGACGAGGTTCGTGTCGAGCTCGACGCCTGTCGCGCCACTCACAGGCTGGGCCACCGCACCGGAGAATGCAGCCGGGGCTTCGGCAGTGCTGAAGGTGAACGCCGCTGCGCTCCCACGCGTGCTGCTCCCTTCAGCTTGCGTGAAGGCGTTGCCGTGCGCATCCTGCACAATATTGTCGTTCGGGGTGACGGTCACACTGGTACCAGCCGCAACCGTTCCAAGCTCGATGGTCAAGATGGAACGCTCGATCGACACCGACGAGCCGGCGGCAATCGTTGGCACGGGAACGCCACCGCAAGTGTCCTCGTAGCACTTCCCGTCCATTGCAGAGCACTGCAGCGTTTTGGCGCCCACTGCCACTGTGACACAACCCGAGCCCGCCACCACGGGTTCGGAGAACACGAGGTGCACTGGCGAGGCAGCGTCCAAGACCGCCCCCGCGCTCGGCCCACTCGCGACGAGGACTGGCGCGGCGTAGTTGTCCGCGTACGTGAGACCCGCCTCGAAGTCGCCCGAATCCCGATAAGGCCGAACCGCTTTCAGACCGGTCTCTGTAGGCCCGACGCTGTACTGGTCCTTGGTCGACGCCGTAGCGTTCGTCCCGCCAAGAGCGACAATCATGCCGTCCCCGGCCTGGGCGAAGGCCGACGAGCACCGCTGCGGCGCATCGCTGCTGAGGTCAAGCCGCGTCGTCACACCTGTCCACGCATCCTGGGCGACGTCCAGCTTGTAGACGCTCTGGTGGCACCGCGTTTCCGCGCCATTCTTGGCATCAAGGCCGCCGAAGTAGTAGACCGCGCCGCCGACGGCCAGCATCGAGCCATAGTAGCGGTCCTGCACAGCAGCCGGCACGGGCTTGCTCCTTCCCGCGACCGCGCAGTGGGCATCCTTGCAAACCCAGCAGGTCGAGAGCCCACCGCCGCACACAAGGACCTGCCATCCGTTCGCGACCACGACGGAGGCGCCCTCGAAGTCAGCGCCCATGCTCTCCCCCTCGCTCACAAGCGACGACCCGTCCGCCTGCGGCATCGTCACCGGAAGTGGCCTCGGGTTGATCTCCTCGAAGCTCGCGCCGTCCACGCCCCGCACGAGCTTTGTCGCCGCGCCAGACCCGCCAACGACCCACAGAGTGCACGTCGCGTTCGAGTCCAGGCTGACAGCCACGGAGGCGAACTTGCGGTCACCCAGGCCCTCGCCGTTCCCCTCAGACCACGCCGAGCCGTCCCACTTGCTCACAGTGTTGCTACTGCCGCCCACCAAGAACAGCGTCTCACCGCAGCTCACGGCAGTCGCCCCCTCGACCTCCGCAAGGTTGTCGCCGCCGTACGGGTTCGTCGCCGCCACCCTCGTGGCGTCGGCGAAGGCGCCGAAGCCCTCGGCCGTGAAAGTGACCGTCATTGCATCGCTCTCGTGCGCCGCATCTTGGTCAGTCAGCGCGTCCGCGTTGATCTTCATCGTGGCCCCCGCGCCGCTGGTGAGGCCAAGGTGCCAGCCGAACGCCACGCGCGTGGACTCGACCATCACTGCACCCTTGGTGCTCGCGTCGATGCCGTCCTGGAAGCCGTGCCACGCCGACTGCGTCACGTCCACGTTGCCCCCGCCAGCTTCCGCCGTCTTCGTTGCGACCGGCTTCACACTCTCCGACATGAAGAAGACCGCGCGAGCGTCCACGGAGGCCGTGTCGGTGGTCTCCGGGAGCGAGTGCAACATGGTCGGAGTATCCGTATCACTGTGCACGGTGGTGAACGTGAACGTTTTGTCGTCCGACAAGTAGTTGCCCGCCGCATCCTTCACAGCGCCGGCCCCAACGGTCAGCGTGTGCGCTGTGCCCGCCGCCATGACGGCAGCGGCCTTGATCGTCACCGTCGTGCCACTGAGAGTCGAAGTTGCCGTGACCGCCGAGCCATCATTCAGCGTCACCAGTGCCAAGTTTACGGCAGTGACCGCCTCAGCGAATTCGACCTTGAGAACTGCCGTGCGGGCGACCAAGCCAAAGCTGCTGCTGACACCCTCGGAGCTCACCGTGAACGGCGTCTCTGCCGCGAGAGCAGGGCCCGTGATGTCTGTGTCGTGGCTTGTGGCATCGGTGATGAACCACGAAATGTAATCAGGAATCTCGGCACTCGGGGCCTCTCCGTCGTCCTGGCCATCGTCAAACGCCTCCGCACGGACGGCCACACGGTAGCAGTGCGTCGGGGTGAAGCCGCCTTCCAAAGCAAAGTAGACCTTGGCGACGTAGTTCGGAACGTCAGCGTTCTGGGCGCGGTTCTGAGCAGCAGAGTAGTCCACGTAGTGGCTCTGGGCGCTGGTGTCCTCGCTCCAAGTCGTCTCGCAGCAAAGCTCAAAGTCGGGGGAGGCGCCATCGCATGCCGTCTTTCCCGACGCGTACGTCGACGCCATGATGCGGGCCGACTTGTGCACCTTCAGCGCGTTGGATGCCACCGTGAGCGAGGTTCCGTTCGTGGTCACGTCAACCCCAAGCAACGTCGACGTGGCGAGCTTCGCCGTCTCGTTCACGTGGTCGGGGGTAGCTCCGACCTTGAACTGCGCGCTGACCGTCGGCGTGCTGTAGTACACCGTCGCAGGCGCGCTCGCCGTTTGGAAGTCGAAGCGCGCGGCAAGCGGCTGCTGGTAGGATGCGCTGTACGCCGTCGAGGCCTTGTAGTTCCCAAAGTGCGTGTAGTACGTGTCCGCATCCTCGAAGATGTCCGTCGACCAGTCGGCGTCATTCTTGTACACGTGGAGCTCGTACGTCAGTCCCTTGCTGAGCGAGTCCGCAGGAATCGTGAGCCCCAAAGAATTCCCGGCGGTGTTCACGGTCGTCGTTCCCTGGTAGTAGTCGGTGCCGACCGTCGCATTGAAGTAGAGCTTCAAGGCTGCGCCACCCTGGACCTTCTGCGCGAGGAAGATCGACAGCGTCTGGGCCTGGGTCGTGTCAAGCTCGTGCGTCATGAGCCGCGACACAGTGCCGTCCGCCGCTGTGAAGTAGGCCACAGAGTTCGCGTTGTACGTCTCGCCCTTCGAAATCGCACCGGCGCTCGCGGTGCCGCGGTAGTCAAAAGCCTCCAGAGCGACCTGGAACGAGCGGCTAATGGCCGCAGAATGAGCGTTGCCCGCGAGATCCGCGAACGACCCCGCTTCGGCCGTGATCTCGTACACCGAGCCCTGGTCAAGCGCCGTGTCGAACTGCCACATGGCGTTGCCGGTGTTCCCGCCGAAGCGAAGGTCGGTGGCGCTGATGCTCTCAACTGCGGCCCCAGAGCTCGCAGGGTTCGCGCCCGCGTGTCCGACGCAGCTCGCCGCCGTGGACTCCGGGCCGCAATGCGCGAGCGTCAAGGTCTTGTCCGCAACGCCTTGCACCTCCTCGTCGAAGATAAAGACGGCGTAGTCCCCATCGTGGACCGTGGTCGCCCCAGCCGCTGGCAGCGTGCTCGAAACACCAGGAGCAGCTGAGTCCGGGGCCGCGGAAGTCAAGAGCTGCGCGAAGCACGTCGCCGTCCCAGTCCCTTGGTCCACGTTGAACCCATCCGTACTCACGACGAGCTCATTTCCAAGGGCGTTCCCGGCCAGGTCCTCAATGTTGGCCGCAGGGATCCGCAGCGTGTAGTTCGTCGCCGCCGCCATAGACGCGGAAGACGAAACATGCAAGACCACTCCGCCGGCCTCGAGCTGCAACGTCGCGCCCACCTCGCCGCCATCACCAGCATTGGCGGTCGTGCCAGTACCTGTCTCGAACCCTCCGCTGGTGCCAGTCGTGGTGTACTCCGTGTAGCCGCCGTACAGCTTGATCGCTTCAGAGAACCCCACCTTGAATTCGAGCGAAGTCGCAGTAGCCGTAACGCCGGTGCAGAAGATCAACTCGGGGGCCGTTCCGTCCGCCAAATAAGTGCGGAACGACACGGCAGCGCTCAGCTCGTTCAAGCTGTTGCTCTCGCGGTCCTCGATCGAGTTCGGAACCTTGACGAGGTAGATCTTATCCTCGAGCAGATTGGCGGCTGCCGCGATCACACACCTGAAGCCGCCATTGCACACCAAGGTCGTGTCGACGTCGTCAGTATCGCCCGCGTCGTTGAGGCCGCCGGTGATGGTTTCCGACAACGGTGCAACAGGCATATTGAACCAGACCTCCAGGACCTGCGGGTTCCCCGTGAGGACCGAGACCGGTGAGTCTTCAGAGTCGTGGGCGTAGACGTACCTCTCCACCTGAGGCTTGGTACGCGAGGCCTCCGTGAAGAATTCGAAGCTGGCCTGCGTGGCCGTCACCGGCTGCTCAGCATTTGTGTTTCCGGCACGGTCGTTGAAGGTCCCCGCACGAATCTTCACGTAGTACTTGCTGCTATGCTTCAGTGCACTCGAAGGCGTGGCCTCCACGACGCTCGACCCGTATGTGTTATCCAGCAACGTGAGAGTGGCCGACGTTTCCTGCGTCGCATCGTCAGATGTGCAGTCCGCGTTGACCAGCGGCCGGTTGTCGAACCCGGCAACACCAGTAGCACCGCTATCGCGGCGCGCAAGGATGTATTCGCCACAGTTCCAGAAATCCACTCCGCCACTGCCTGACAAGGACACGTTCTCGCTCATGACCAAGTAGACCGTCGCCGACGTGTTGATTTCAGACAACTTCTGCAGATTGCTGTCCGCGCCGCCCGGCAGGATCATGAGCACCTTCGGAGCCGCTGCGTCGGCCCGAGAGTAATCGGACGTGGCGTTGGGGTCCCATACCGTGTTAATATCGGTACTGTTGTAAGTCGCTTCAAGAACGGCAGTCGAGTTCGCGTCGCTCAGTGCCAAGTCGACGAACTCCCCTGCCTTGATCTGCACCGTCAAGTACGAGAAGGCCGTCGGATTCCCCGGGTAGTTGTCCGGGCCGTAAGGCACGTGGACCACAGCCTCCAAGCCGCTCGCAGACAGCACGATACCGTGGGTCACGTTGCCAAACTTTGAATCGGTACCAGTGCCGGCTGTAGGGGTCGGATCGGACGAGTCGAACGTGAACGTGACCTTGACAGCGTTGGCATCATTGTACTTGACCTTCTCGTTGAATTTGAGGAGCAGGTTTTCGGTCGAGCCAAGGGCAGTTGAGGCGTCGTTGTCCAGCGTGACCGTCGTCGGAGCGGCATTGCCTACAGCATCGTAAACACTGAACTCAGCCATCTTAGCGGCACATGCCCCAGAGACCTCGTAGTCGTGCGCGTTCACCAGCGAGTTGCCGTGCTCAAACTTGAACCAATACGATGTGAACTGCTCCTTCACCTGGAATCCGGTGAGGAAGAGGAAGAGGTAGTGGCCTCCGCCAGGAGCCTCAGCGGTCACGGCCTGCTGGCACCCGTCCGTTGCGCTCTCGCAGCCCGCCATCCAGTCGAACTCCAGAACGGCATCTGTGTTCGCGTCGCAACCAAGGTCATTCGCCGACGTAGTAGCCCCATTCTCACAAGCGAACGTACTGTCACCCTTGCCGTCCCCAAGCGTGATGCTTAGCACATCAACCGCCGAGCAGCCATCAGCAAGGGTGCAGTTCATACCCTGCATCACGAGCTTCGAGGTACTCGTGCGAATCCTGACGTCCTCCTCGAACTGCAGAACGAGTGTGCGACTGATATCCGTAGCCGAGGGCACGACCTCCTCGGTGTCAGTCGACGCAACAGTACACGTCGGAGCGGTCTGGCCAGCCTCAGCCACCACAATCGTGTACGTGGCAGAGTCGCCGCTGGCAGTCAGGCACGGTGCGGGGCACGACGGAGAAACCTCGAAAGCGTTACCCGGCACACCTGTCTCCGTCGCGGCGTCTGTCAAAGATGCGAACGGAACGGTCAATGTGTACGAGCCCGCGTCCAAGGTCCCATCAACGGTCAGCGTAACCGTACGACCGTCAGTTCCATCCACGGAGGATGTCACACCGGACTCATCGGCAACAGCGCCCAGCCCGAACGTCTTCGACCAAGCAGCACCGTTGACAAGCGTCACTGTCCCCGCCCCTTCGACCTTCTCGCTGAATTCCAGGGTGAACACAGTGTCGCCGTAGTTGCTGAAGCTATACTTGTCCTGAGAGTCACCGGAAGCAAGCAAGCCGGACGCAGACACGAGCTGCGGGGGAACGACGTCCTCGTACAAGGTAGAGTACGTGCAGCCGGTGAGGAGGCCTGCAGCAAGATTCTGGATCACGCCCGCCTCGACATGCGCCTCGATGGCCTCGTTCGCGGGCATGCCCACCTCAGTTCCGTCCGCAATGCGTGGCTCCACGATGATCATGAACTGATCCGAACCTGCATCCGCGTTGTTCCGCATGTAGACAACATCCGCATTGGACAACGACTGGGGATAGTTGGTCGTGAACGCGCCGGTGGTGACACCATCAACCGTTGTTGTTGCATACGGACCGATGCTGATGGCTTTGCTGTCGTCCACGTGGACAGGTCCGTTGAAGGTGACCTTGATTGCCGACGATCGGTGCAGGGGGCCAGCGCTGGCGTCACCCACCACACAAGCCTGGACCGTCTGTGCTTGATAGAACCGCGTGGAGAATGCTGCCGACGCACGCGGTGTGCCCGCGTCCCCCGCGCTTTTCCCAACAAATGCACCTTCGTCAACGCTGACCTCGTACGTCTGACCAGGAATCAGACTACCCGGATTGAAAGTGACCTTCGAGTCCGACTCGCCAGCTTCGAAGGTGACCAGGGTCGACTCCTCAGCAGGCAAGCGACACGGCGCCAACGAGGCGGCAGTCGGGGAGCCAGCGTCGAAGCATGATCCACTGGCCGCGAGTGTCTGGGGGTCCTCGCCGCTGTAGTCCATAGGAGTGAAAGTCACGTGCTTGCCGGCCACGGCGGTGACTTGCGTATCGAACCAGAGCGTGACCGCCCCGGAAGCCAGGTAGTCAGCCGCCGTCTCGTAGTACGCATCCGTGCCTCGGAACACAGAGGCCCCGATCGAGTACGCCAAGATCTCCGGCGCGTGCCCCTCGTACTCGGTGCGATTCGTGATGAACGTGTGCGTGAAGGCGTTGACGTAGTCGAACGTGCCCCGGCCGAACGAGACTGTGATTTCAGTCGAATTAGACGAGTCCGTGTCTGCGTCCGCAAGGGCAGCGGCAGGTTCGAAGAGGTAGAAGGTCGACGAGACGAGCTCGTGGCAGCGATTGTCGGCAAAGCAGTCATCTCCCGAGGACTTCACGATCTCCAGGTCCGCGTCATCGAGCGGGTCGGCGCCGAACGTCATCTTCATCGACCCGGTAACCGTCCCCTTGACCACTGCCTGCTTGAAATCGATCCACACGTTCGTCTCCTCCGTGATCTCCGTGTGGGCAGTAATGTCAATGTAGCCGTTCGTCTCCTCCACAACCTCAGGGAAGATATCGTAGCTGGCACCGGAGAGCGTGAGGCCCACGACAAAGACGATGCCACAATCGCTCTCCGTCGTGTGCGTCGGGAAGACACAGTTGCTGTACGAGTCGCTGGCGGTGTTGCCGCCATCCGACTTTCCGTTCACTCCGCGCGCCACGTTCCCCTCGGCGTCCTGGAAAGCACCTGCATCCATCAAGACCTTGTACAAGCGGTTCTGCTTGAGGGTGGGGCTGGCCGTGTGCTTCGTGCCCAAGAAGTCTGCCGCGGCCGTAAAGCCGTCCGCAGCCAGGACCTGGGCCGTCGCGTCCTCTGTGTCAGCATCCCACGCCGTGCCGGGCGCGAACTCGTAGACGTAGACGCTCTTCCCCGCAACGGCCGTCACCGTCTCACTGAAGTAGAAGTTGAGCTTCTCACCCGTGGGGACGTAGCGGTACTGAGCTTTGCGGTAATTGTTGCCATCGGAGCCAGCCTGGTACTGCAACGCCAGGTCCTTCGAGTGCGGCGTCACGAGGAGAAGCTGGGGCATGTACACATCCGTCTTGTTCGCGCCCAGAGCAGAGTTAGCGGTGAAAGCTGGCTGGTTCGCGAACTGGACGGAACCCGGCGCCGTCCACACGAAGTCCGTCCACACACCGTTCGGATCAGCAGAGGGGTAGATCTTGCCGTCGTTCGCCTCCACTCCGCCGCCTGCCTCCTGGAAGCAGCCCTTCGACATGTAGTACTGTCCTCGGTTCCCGGCAGTCATCGGGAAAGCGATGAAGAAGAAATCCTCATTGTCGTCCGTGTCTTCCGAGTTGTCGCGGAAGGCATCGAACTGTCCGCAATTGCCGTCGTGCTTCGAACTCTGTGCATCATCCTGGATCTTGAACAAGGCGCTGCTGTTCGTTTCGCAACCACCATCAGCGCAGCCTGTAATCTTGACGAGAAAACCAACCCCGGTACCATCGGAATCAGCGACGACCGTGAGGTCCACATTCGAGAGGGCACTGGTCGCAGCATGCACGCCCAGTATGCACGAAAGGCGCATCAGCGCGCCAAACTTGATCATCTCCGACCAAAACTCTTGGTTCTAATTCTTG
>Ga0115100_10360543_pt1 | contig 12654 bp, 1 predicted proteins | sample MBTome_3_FD_89642 | JGI IMG/M metagenome (GOLD analysis project Ga0115100, IMG submission 89642) | Marine eukaryotic communities from Pacific Ocean to study complex ecological interactions - MBTS_2Apr14_M1_3um Metatranscriptome... | ecosystem: Environmental > Aquatic > Marine > Oceanic | place... | reverse complement strand
GTGTATAATAACATATATAGAAAACATAAACATACATCGCATCTAGATCTAGATGCGTCGTAAGTAATAATAATATCACAGGTGTTTGCGTGTGACGCTGTGCCGCGAGGTGCTTATCCAGCGCGACTAATCTGCTGACTGAAAAATGACAGACACTGCTGCAAGTGTCCACTTGGAGACGGGGTCGATGGTGTTGAGGGTTGCCAACTCTACGTAAGTTGGGCCACGGAACTGCGTGATGTAGATCGGTGCTTCGTAGGTATGCTTCTCGTGGCGCAAATAACCGACTGAAGATGGCTCCCACGTCGGCTGAACCTGGACAGCCTTGACGTAGACGATAGGCAGCAGAGGCAGGAGATCCTTGAGCTTGCTGTCCATGATGTGTCCACCGCAAGGTTCACCCTCCACCAATACAGGATCTTCGACTTCCTCCTTGGCAGGCCAACGTGCACCTTCGATGAACAGACCACAGACAAAGCCGCCGCCAATCGGGTGGTGGTCGACCTCCTCTTTCGTTGCCCACAGCGTGCAATGCGTTTCCGTCGTCATCTTGTCTAATGGAAGGCCTGCGGTACGTGCAGTACACTGCATTGCTGCTGTAATATAGGCAGTGGGGTTGAACAAGCCTGGCAGCCACACACAATAAGGCCTGTGCATCTCTTCTGTCCACTCAATGAGCTGCTCACAACGTTTTTCGAGATCTTGGAACCATTGGATCAAGCCCTTCATACTGAACCATGCTTTGCCTTCCCAATTACATTGGTGGAATGGGTTTCGGCCAGGAACCATGCCCGAACCCATGCAGGTAGACAAATCTTCCATCGATGGTGACATGTTAAGCTGCCCGTTCAGACCCTTGTCCAGCTCAACAAGCGATCGACGGACCTCAGCGAGCAACACATTCATACGCGTGCACTCTTGTAGAACCACTTGATTGAAGGGCCCTTCTGCTTTACCTTCCTCGCTTTGTTCGTACTCTTTCAGCAAAATTGTGATTCCTACCATTTCTGAATCTACCGGGCAATTTTCCAGAATCATATCCTTCATTTCAGCCACTTTGCCGCCTGAGTCTCCACCATCGCCACCAGCGCTGCCACTCAAACTCACGATAGTATTAAAAATATTGCTAGTTACATCAGCAAGGAAGCCAATCTCCGCATTCGGGTGCATGCCAAAGAGTGGTGGTGCTTCTGGGACCATGTCACTTTCAATGTAGTCGAAATAACCTTGGTAGTCCAAAGTGCTCGGGTCTGGTGACACGAAATCTTTGCCGGCGTTGCTGCCGAACACCATCTTCTTGAAAATGTCTTCGTACATAATAACTTCAAGATAAGTGTTGCAGGTCCGTCTGTCCCAGGCGTCTGTAATGTGCCCACCGTACATAATCTCGCCGAAAATGTACCTGAGGTCTTCCCACGGTGTACTGGGCGTGTTGTCTAAGTAGTCAGTCAACACGTCAGCACAAATCTTCAGGTCACCAGTGTTGAAGGCGTACTTCCTGGACCACCCCATTTGGCCGAACTTCTTACGGCCAAGCATTAGAGCATGGAACCAAACAAGTGCAAAGCAGCAGCCTTTGAACTCTGTCTGTTTTGTGTTGATGTCAATACGCTCTTGCGAAAATTCGGCCCATGCACGATTGAGATTAGACTTGATGTCAGCAGGTGCCTCGTTGGCGACCTTGATGCAACTTTGCATCAGAGACTCTGGCATGTTTTTCCAGTTTGAAAACGTAGGAGGCTCTGCTGAAATGAACATTCGGAAGTCTTGGTGGGCCTCCTCAGCTATCCGTTCAAACAAGGTTTCCAGTGCAGGTACCCAGGACTGCATCAAGTGGCAGTTCTGGAGCATTACCCAGCCACCTTCTTTCGCGAAACGTTCCGCGACCGCCTCAGCGGGCTTTTCTTGTCCTTGTCCCATCGAAATGTTCACGAACTTGCCGTTCTCAATAGTGAAACCATGCTGTTTGCCAATGTCTTCGACCCACGGTGTAGGATCAACGCCAGCAAACAGCACAAAGAACACTGGTGTCTGTGGGTTGGTTTCTGCATACGTGGAAGACATGTCAAGAGGGGATTGCGAAACATAGTCGCCTCCCATTTCCGAACCGATCCACCTTGCCAGTGCACTGGGAAGCCTATCAGGCCGCATTGCGCGTAGAAGAATAAGCTGATGGAAAGGAGATATGTCGACGAGGTCGCCAGGGATCTTGGCATTCTCTGCATGTTCATTGTCGAACCATTCTTGCCAGTCGTCGGAGTCGCTCTGCATGATGTCTCCCAGTCCATTGAATATCTTGAGGCCCTCAAGGAATTTAACCTTCGGCCAAAGATTCATTGGCAGCCAGTCATGAAGTGGGCCCATATTACCAGCATCCAATGAGATGCCACCGTCTACAAGGAAGTTCATGTCCTCAGTCTCAAGTCTTCCAGTTGTATTGAAAATCTTGAGTGTGAGCTGTGTAGAAACAGTGAGCTTGTCACGCTCAAAGAGACCGCGTCTGATGTAGTTGAACACCGTTATGGTGATGGAAACGTTCAAATCTACGCAACGAGCTGCTAGCTCCTCGTCAGTGAGCTCTGCTATGCCACCAGCTCCTTCTCCTTCGCCTTCTCCTTCCTCTTCGGCATCTTCCTCTTCGGCGTCTTCTGTTGTAGCACCCTGGGCAGCAGCAATTGAGTCCATTCCCTGGAAGAAGACTCTCAAGAATGCAGCAAGAGAGTAAATGTAGTACGTGTGCATTTTGACCAAGTCGTTCATCAAGAAGAACAGCAGCGCAGCTCTTGCAGACACTGCGCGATACTTCTCAGATGTCTGTTTGATGTTCGCCTGGACAATAGCAGCCAGGGCCATCTTCGCAGCGATATCATTCGATATCTTCTTGGCTTCTTCGAGGCCCTCGATAAGATCCACATCCTCTGTGATATCGCCCTCAGCCGTTGCTAACTTGTAAAGAATTTGATCCTCAAGTTCTTTGATCTTGATCCTGAACCCACGATCCTCATGCACCAAACGCTCTTGTTCACTAGCGAGGTCTGGGCGTTCCTTTCTGACAACTTCCACAAGTAGCTGATCTTCGAGGCCCTGAAGAGTGACGGTGAAGTTGATCAAAGTGCACTCCGCTTGCACTTCTGGTGGGAAGTGCGGATTGCCAAGTTTGGTGTGAAGGAACAGCCTGAAGTTAGGAGAGAATTCTACTTCAGTATCTCCGAGCTTGACATAAAGTTTGTGGCCACGTTTGATTGTAGCACGTTGGATGACTGGCGTCAGCACAGCATCAATACGCTCGCCCATGTTCTCGATCAACACGGATGTTCCGCTTTCGATGGCACGTTCAAGCTTTCGTACTAGGTCGTTTTGGCCAAGACGGACGATCTGTAGATCGCGAGAAGGATCAGATTCTTTATCCTTGATCCACGCAATACCCTGCAGCTGAGGGTCGATAATCAGAGGCCAACGAGCACTGCTTGAGACAATGCAGCCATTCTCGGTAGACACTTGGTCTGCTGGCAATTTTTCAGATTGCCATACCGCAATGTCAGCCGCGGAAGCAAGCACTGGCACGGGGTCCGCCAGTTCTGACATGGGTAGGCTCTCTCCACCATTAGCCGTTTTTAGGAACGGAACGAATTTCTCGTCCATAATCTTCGCACGGAAGGGCTTAGTAAACGGACCGATGTAACTGATAAAGGCACTTGCGACGAGCACATCGCCAACCAAAAGACCTTTGGCTGCTTCTAGTTGCACCACGTTTTCCGCCCATCGCACTGCTTCAGAAGCGAGGGCGTTTGTCAGACGCTGTGCGAGATCAAGCTTCTTGTTGCCTTTCTCCACTGAATCCATGGCCTCTTTCTTGTCGGCGTTGGCAGCATCTAATTCTGCGACAAGCTTATCTAGCTTTGCTTGCAGTTCTGCAACAAGCTCCGTCACTTCCCTCAGCTTTTCGTTGGCCGCGGCGAGCTGCGCGTTTGCGGCTTCCAAAGCAATACGTTTCGGCTCGACGGTAACCACAATATCTCTGTACATCACGATATTTACCACCCACGCGCATAGGCCACCTGCAGCACTGTTTTTGCCTTTAATAATGTCGACATCGAACGTCTCCAGAGCTAGCAGCCCCCGAACCTGTTTGAAATTGATGTCTGGCACCTTTTGGGTGTCAACCTTTTCTTTGTAGTGCAGCAAAGCGTCGAGGTAGTCAGGAATATTACCCAACAGCTGCTTTTTGGCTGCGTCCCAGCTTGTATCTTTCACTCTGCCCTTCTTGTCGGTCACAACGTTGGGATGTACACTTGCAAGCAGATGCATGGTTGCAGCGAACACATCGTCGACACCACCAGGCGGCTTAAGCATGGTCTTGCATTCTGAAAGGTCCTTCTTGTTAAGTGTGTTTAGTGCAGCCATTGCCTGCTCCACAGCCGGAATTGCCTTCGCAAGATCTGCTTCCGTGTCTCTCTGCTTAATGGTCACTGCAGCAGCAATTTCATTGGATTTTCCAGCTTCTACTTCAGCCGCTGCCGTTGCCTTCTCAACTACAGCTTTCTCTTTGGCGACAACTTCGGCGATGCCTTCTGAGACGATCTTCTTTTCCTCGGCGGCAACGAGGGACACCTTGAGCTCCTCATCGATCTTGTGTACTGCTTCGGCCGTTTCCTTCAGCTTCTGTAAACCGGTCGCAAGGCGATCGATTGCTGCGTCGGATTCTTTCTTTTTCTTTGCCAGCAACTGCTCATACAACTTCAGCAATTCCAGGTACGACTTTGGAGTACTGTAAACAAATCTACGCTCCACTTGCTTGAAAACCTCGGACATCTCTCCCACAGTTGTGAATGAATATGGCATGAATGTCTCAACGCCAGCTCGTACGCTGTCCTCGCCGAGGTCGACGTCGGCAAGCATTTTCTTGCCCACAGCGTGCAGAGCGTCGTATGGCCACGGCTGAAACCAATCGATCACTGTGCAGTTACAGAGTGCAGGGAACTTCGCTGCTCTGTTACGGAAGTCGTCACCAACAGGCGAAAAGCATAGCGAGCAATGCAAGTTCTTGCGAATTTCGCTGATGAAGAAAACCCAAGCATGGTTCTTGTCTTGTGTTATTCCCTGTTCTTTCAGCTTGGGCATGACTCCGTTGATGACGTTATCCAGCTCCTCCCCTCCAAACAGATCTGGAACATCGCCTGAAGCGAGTAGGTCGTTCAGGAAAATTAGGAAACGTTCGTTGGTAATCTGAGAGTCTGTCAACAAGAACATGATGCCTTCCTCACGAAGACCTGCTTTGTTGTACATCCATTTCAAATCTTCCTTGAGGTCATTGATTCCATAAGTAGAACTGATCACAATCTGCTTGACGGTGAAAACGCAAATGAACGCTGCAAGCCTGGATAGTGACTGTTTACCACTACCACCTACGCCCACCAGCAATGCATGGCCACCTTCGTTTTGAACGATGCGTACAATACGGCACACGTGCTTCATGGCATCTGCGAAGAGCACAAGGTCCATCGCAGCATTAGTTTCGTTATACTCCTCTAGGGCTGCAACCAAGGTGTGGCTAAGAGTATCGAGTGAAGTGACCTGGTCGTAAATCTTGTCTTGGATGTTGTCTGCAAAATGGCAGAAAATCAAAGGGTCTGCATTTTCCTTGGCAAAGAATTTCGCAACGTTGAACATTGGGAAGTTCTTCTTCGACTGCGCTTCGGACATCTGCAAAAACCTTGCCAAATCGGCCCCGCTGACAAGCCTGTCACCGTACACTCTTTCGGACTCATGGAGCCACAGATGAACGAACTTTTCGGGGTTGCCGAAGTTGCCAGGGCGTGCGACCAGCATGCCCTGAAACACGTTCGAAAGGTGGCGCACGTTGAACTCATAGTGGAAATTCGCTGCAGTCTTGCGAAAACCTTGGGATACCTGCGTGTGCAGACCGAGAGCTGCCTTGATTAAGTTGGTGGAGATATCCTGGACTGACTCCGGGAATTCGGCATGGATAAGGTGCCCATCCAAAAATGTTTGATAGATCGTAAGTAGCGAAGTTGGGCCTGGCAAACCGATCGCAAAGGTGGTGTACCACCTTTGCAAGCGAGGGTTCACGACGAACGAACCGGCAGTGGGGTTCATACATGACACGATCAATGTGTTCTGGATGTACTTTGCTACTAGCTTTTGGATATCATAGATATGTCCGTACTCCATCTGCTGCCGCAGCAGGGCAATTCCACTTTGTGTGTTGTAACTGTCAACTTCCGGCAGATTCAGGTCATCCACGAAGTAGATTAACTTTGCTTGGCCCGGAGGACCAAAGTTCATGCCAGATTTCTTCTCGAGGGGCACTTCCATAGTAGTTTTGAGGACTTCAGAGCTGGTGTAGAAATTGAAGTTGATCACAGTGGACAACATTTTGGAAGAATCCTGCTTTCCAAGCATACCTAAAATCATCTGAGTCTTGCCAGTTCCGGCTGGTCCTGCGAGCATAATTGAATGGCCGCCGTCCACCAGCTGGTCCATCCAGAAACTTGTCGCGGCAGTTTCCGTCGTGGGAACCGTCACAGCGGACATGGGGGTTGCGGAGTTGTAGTCAACAACATAGAAGTATGGAGATTTGCTCCACGGTTCAAACTTCCAATGTTCAGGATCCAAATAGTAATCGAACACAGTCTCGCGGGAGGGGAACTTGATCTGCTTCCATTCCGAACGCCACCACTCGCTGAACTCTTTGCGGTAATCAGTACCATCGTCAGAAAGAGTGAGACCAGCACCAAACGACCATACGATACAAAACACGAAGACGGTTGCATAAACCTGCTGCCAAGGAAGTTCGTCCTCAGTCTCCGCTGGTTTCTTAGGGTCGTCTTCGTCATCGTCATCCATCTCCGCCGCAGCAGCTTTTCTTTCATCGTCGTGCTTCTTCCGCATTTTCTCAATGAGCGGAATGATAGCTTCGAGCATGAACAGCAACGTGCTAATAAACGTGACATCCTCAACTGGGAGGATTGGCTTGATGAATTTCTTGCAGTAGATGACGGTTTCCTCAACATACGTGTCGAACAAATCCTTGAGAACTGCCTTGACTTCGTCACTTTCATTTCTAGCCCTCAGCCAGCTGGCTATCATACAACGATACTGGAAGCCATCGTCAGAACTGATGTATAGCACCCCAGCGCGACTAACGGTTGCAGGGGTAGCATGGCACAGGTCACGGATCTCGAAAATCATCTTCATGTGAGGCTTCAATGGAATGCGTTCATTGGACGCCAGTGTGAGCATTCTGTTGTCATCCATCACAGAATTCATCGATTCGATCCAGTTTGCATCGAGATCTCCATCAAGAAGGATCCATTTAGGCAGCTCGTCAGGGATATTTCCCAAGTCGCGCATGATCTTCGACAACAGGCCATCCCTCCACTCACGGGTGGCCATAGTAATGTAGCCATACAGTTCCCTGGTCTCGATTGATTTTGGGTTCAAGTCAACAATCTTGGTCTCCAGAGTTGCCTTGTCGAGCAGGGTACGAGCTTGCGCGAGGGTATGCCACGAGGAAGATTTGAATGCGCCAGCTCCGCCCATGATAAATACACAATGGCGAATCGCAAGTAGCTCTTCCAACTGCACGACCTTGAGGTGGTAGGTGGGATCGGAAGTGTAACCTAGCACTTCGCACGCGTCGGAGATCTTACTTTCTAATGCCTCGTTGACCATTCTTGGTGGGTCAATACCAGGGAATAAGTCATACATCAAACCGAAGAAGATTGGGGTGTCACACGCTGGGATCTTGGGGATGTTGAAGTCACGCAATGCACGCATAAGTAAGGCCTGCTCGGGCGCATCTGGCTCTGCACGCTTGAAACTACCAGCAACAACAAGCACTGACTTCACTGCACGGAGTCCCCAGTCATAGTGGAGTTGCTTTGACAGCAGCTGCTTCAGGAGGGAGTACAAGCCATAGAACTTCGATGCAAGTGAGCTAGCCTCCTCATAACCTTCAGCCATCATCATATTCTCGCAAATGAGTACCAAATCAGGCACCATCACAGTCATGGGTCTGAACAGCGCCTTCAGGCCTTCTGGCAGTTCAGATCGGCCGAGGTAGCCAGGATTCATGGTGATGAAAGCGCCACACGTGGGATCAAGGCTTACTTCATCGCCTTCGACGACACATGTTTTCGCGTCGGCTGCAATACCATCGCACACAGCTTTGAATTGCACTGTGCATACTGACAACACCTCTGGGATGAGTCTGTTGAATTCGTCGAAGCAACCCCATGAACCGGAAGAAGCCAGTCCCTTGTAGATGTTACCCATGGAGCAATAGTCCATCTCTGGTGAGCAATTGAACACGTAGCACACTTTACCGAGGGCGCTTGCCAAATCCTTCGTGGACTCAGTCTTGCCAGTACCTGCAGGTCCAGCAGGGGCACATCCCATCTTCAGGTTAAGAGCTTGGGTCGCAGTAACATAAATACGGTCAGTTAAGGGAGTGACGACCAAACGAGGACCGTTTCCGAGATACTCGTAGTCGTATGGCACGACACAATTTAAGATGCCGATCTCAGCACGTTGACCTTCGGTACCACGAAGCTCGGGGTCGCGCCATACAAAACCTTGGAATGGCTTGCGCCAGTACATCTTCAACTGGGACTGCCATTGGAAATGGCTGACTTCTGCGACGCCCCCGCGAACCATTTTGGCCACAATGTCACGATTGTGAGCATCAAGTGTGATCATGCACATAACACGCTTGCGCTGGCCTGAAGACAACTTCGTGGTGGTAGTGTTGATAAGGTCCTTCAGCTGACCAATTTGCTTCTGGTTGTACGTTGGCATTGCATCCTTGTCTCCTTCTCCAATGTCCTTAAAGGCTTGTTCAACTTCTGCAGCATAATTCACTGCAGACACGAAAAGGCAGACCTGTGCTGCGTCTGTTGGCTGCTTAGGACCACCATGCATGAGCCACTCAATACGGCTGAATTCTTTGTAGCGGTCAATGCAGCGCGCCACGTGGCAGAACAATGTGTGCTTCATGGCAGACAGCACAGTTTGCATGTAAATTTCCACTTTACCTTCAAGTTTTACTTCTGGTTCAAAGCGTGTTTCTTCCACACCGACGCCGGCGATGAATGTTTTCACTGTGGGACGCCAATCCTCATCACTAGGATTTGGGTTTTCATCTACGGTGAAAGTCTTAGTGGCCAGATAGATCTTTGGGACATGCACGAGAATCTTCATTGGGTTACTGCCGTTGGATAAAATGTCGAGCAAATCAGCCTCTGATGTGAAGTAGTACCTTGGGAATTGGCGGCGACGACCATCGAGGAAGTCAGCTAGACTCTTTTTGCAGATCTCTAGATCAGTTTGAATGTGTTCGAACTCCTCGAGGAGGCCCTTTCTGTTGCACCCAGTCTTGACATTCTTTGTTTTGTGCATGAAATTCAAAATTTCCTTCACTTCTGTGTCAATGCCTTTGAATTTCACAGCAGTCTCGGGTAGCTCTTTCTTCACTTCATCCGAGTGGATAAACAAAGGCTCAAGATACGCCCAGGTGCGCTGCACCTCTGTGTTGACGAGCACAATTTCTCCAACCATTGAGAGCTCCTGTTGCCATTTGTGGACAACCTCTTCAAACTGTGCAACATAACGACTAGCCATCATACCCTGAACCACAAGTTGGTCAGCTTCCAGTTGTTCGAAATCCTCATCTACCATCTTGACAAGTGGCACGTCCTCTTGGTGAGGGACTTTGTACATGTCAGAGAACCAGTTAGATTTCGTCCAAAATTCGGCAAGAGCTTCAAGGCCAACTTCCATCTTGGCTTCTTTCAGTGCCTGGTCGCAAATTTCCTCGACGTCTGCAGCATATTCGTGCAATTCTAAGGACAAAATTGAACCCAGAGTCATATTGGGGTCCTCCATAGGAGGGGTAAAATCCTTTCCTGTGGTTTTCATGAGGTAACCCCAGTGGCGCAAGCGCATGGACGGGTGGTGCAGAGCAGAAATCAGGGGCACAGTGTTCATGAAATTTTTGTTGGCGGCATCAATACCCTGGTAGGCTTTGCACCATCGAATATTTTTGTTGCAGGCTTTGGTGATCTTCATCAACCTTTTCGCCTCGTCCTCAAGGTCTTCAGCCTTCACTTCGGCCCACAGAGCAGTTCTACTTTCTTTGTAGAAATCAAGTGCCGCCTCAATGATGTCCCACAAAGTGGTCATCCACTCGACGCAGTTCTCTTGCTCTTCCACAAGCTCACGCGATTTATTAATGGCATCGGGAAATTCGAAAAGCTGGCACAAGTTCGTGTACTCCTCCATCTGTGCCCGTTCTTTTTTCAAGCGGTCCGTTTGTGCAGCCATGAGCTCGCGGGCCTGTTCTGCGCCAGTGTCGAACCCCCAAAAGTCGTTGCCCTTGAAAACACCCAGGTCGTTTTCCAGCTTTTTCTGGTATTCGGCAATCTTTTCTGTTTGGGAGGCCGCTTGGGACTTGGTTTCTGGGACAATTCCTGCCTTGGTTTCTGGAGCTTGTTTCTCCACATTGTCCCACACATCGTGGACTTTTTGCAAGGCCTTAATGTCTTTGTCTTTATTTAAGCCTTGGGCCTTTTGGTACAACAGCATCGCTTTGATCGTGTCAAGGTCGTAATCAGTCTCATATTTGACTTGTTCGACGCCGCGAAGGTGTTCTTTGATTTTAATGAGTGCCTCCAGGTCGCCTGATGCAACTTCTTTCTTGAGCCCACGAAGGGACTTGTTGTTGAAGTCAAGCATGTTGCCAGTCTTCGAGCGAACGAACTGCGTGACAAGCGGGCCATCCAGCGTATTGTTTTCCGGTGGCACTCCAGTTTCGAATGTGGCGTGGAAAGGAGAACCGCGGATAGGACCAGCTTCGCCTTCGAATGTGCCCATGAACTCCACGTGAATTTTATAGCCCTCATCTTTGGGCGCAGTGTAGGATACGACATAAGTACCATCTTCGTTGTCGGCAATGTCGATCTCCCCCATGTTCGTTTTAATGGCCGCCGACTTTTTGGTCTTGGGGCGGTCAGAATCGCAAACAATTTTGACTTTATATTCATCGCCACCTGTATCGCGAGGCATCCCCGTGTCGTCGAGGGCCTGGATGACGAACATGGTCTTCACGCCAGTTGCGCCACCTTCCTGCACGCCAGGTCCAAATGCCATGGTATCTGATCCCTTGGTCACTGAATGGAACTTATATGCAAGCGAGGTGTTCGTGAAAGGCTCGTCATTGACGGACAATCTCACTTCTACATCCACTGGCCCATATTTGTTGAAGGCAGGTGTGAGACACTCTACTGTGTTTTCGTCAATAACCTCGCCCTGAGCGTCTACGGAACCCTTGGCACAAGCGAACCGAATAGAAGCACTCTTTCCGACGAATTCCTGCAAATTCAGGCCGCTGATTTGCATTTTGGCATTTCCCGTGATTGGCCCAAACAAAGGCGAAAGTGAAGTCACAGAATACGGTGGCCCCACAATCTCCTGCACGTTCAAAACTTGCAATTCGCCGTACCATTCCCCGGCCCATCCTCCGAAAAGGACAAGGCGGTGGGCTTCTTCGTCATACAGCATTTCACTGTCGGAACGTGGTAATGGAGTCTGCCCAGTACAACTTGGACTCCAAATCGAAAGATCCCCAGTGTCGATCACCAGAGTGTCATTCAAAGCCTCTCCTTGAGGGGTCCCACTGTTCAGGTCGCCACTGTTGCCGCCGAACACGAAAATCTTCCAGTTGGGAACGGACCATACAGCAACCGTGGTGTGGTTCCAGCGTGGTGAGTCAAAAACAAAGCTTTCATCGACAATGGACCAGGACATGGTGTCAGTGTCTAAAATGTTAATGTCGTTCAACTGCGACGTGCTGCTCCAGCCGCCAGACACGTAGATTTTTTTCTCAACAACGACTGCTTGGTGGCTAGATCTAGCCTGGGGCCATTCACCTGCTGGATTAACGGTGGACCATTTCATGGTGTCAAGATCAAGTGTGCTGATATCACCCAAATCTCGGCGTCCGTACCCCTTTCCCCCATATCCGAACATAATCCATAACTTATTATCCAACAAACAAGCAGCATGACCACCGCGTGGGGCAGGAACATCTGCGGTGTCTTCGCTGTAAGCGAGACTCCACGACATGGTTTGCGTGTCAAGCAGCCAACAGTCGTTGAGACGGGATTTGTCTCCCAAACCGCCGAAAACACAGATCGTGTTTGGTTTGACACAAGTTGCCGTGTGCTTTGCACGGGGTTCGGGTCCGGAGTGTTCAACCTTTTTCCACTCAAAAGTTTCAAGATTCATTTGGAATAGGTCATTGGTTGGACCAGCAGGAAGCTGAAAGTCGTTGCCTCCAAAAAGGATTGCCTTCCGGATGATACCTTCATTTTCTTCACCGGCTTCCTCGGCAGTGTTCTCGTCGTTAATGGCAGCGGTAAATGTGTGGCCCGCACGCGGGGAAGGGACATCCCCATTGCATTCAGGTGTGGTCCATTCCATCTGTACCTCCAAACCCCATCCGATCGGCATGGTGGCTGTGTAGTTGCGCTTTCGAACTCTCTACAGTTGGCGATGCGACAACGGCGGTGTGTGCGTACAAGCGAGGTGGTATGCGAAGCAAGTGGCCTATATGCGTTGCTATCGAAGAGAAAT
>Ga0115100_10187291_pt1 | contig 12765 bp, 20 predicted proteins | sample MBTome_3_FD_89642 | JGI IMG/M metagenome (GOLD analysis project Ga0115100, IMG submission 89642) | Marine eukaryotic communities from Pacific Ocean to study complex ecological interactions - MBTS_2Apr14_M1_3um Metatranscriptome... | ecosystem: Environmental > Aquatic > Marine > Oceanic | place... | reverse complement strand
GTTTTTAGATATATAAATGGAATTTTTATAAATTGCATTGCTTTAGAGGAAAATTTAAGACCGAAAATTAACTTTATGAAGACAGGCCTATTTGCAAAAAAGGTGGGAATGACCCAAATCTTTGACGAATCAGGTACAATTCTTCCGGTGACAATTCTTAAAACAGAATTATGCCAAGTAAGCCAAATTAAGACTACAAATACGGATGGTTATGATGCTGTTCAAGTAGCTTATGGGGAAGAAAAGTTAGAAAACATAAATAAATCTACAAGAGGTCATTTAAAAAAGATTGGCGATAAAGGCTTCAAATATTTTGGTGAATTTCATGTAAAAACGCCTGAAGATTTCAAATTAGGCCAAGTTATTAGTGTTGATACTTTTTCTGTAGGACAGAAAGTTCGTGTAACGGGAAAAAGTATTGGTAAGGGTTTCGCAGGAAACCAGAAACGTCATAACTTTAGCCGAGGTCCTATGACTCACGGTTCAAAGAACCATAGGTTACCTGGAAGTATTGGAGCCGGAAGTACGCCTGGTCGTGTTTATCCTGGTAAAAAAATGGCAGGTCAACTTGGGGGTGGTACGGTAACTCTTAAAAATACTGAAGTTCTTTATATAAATCCTGAAGAGAATATCCTAGTTATTAAGGGGTCTGTTCCAGGGAAGAAAAATACTGTGTTAAAAATACAGCCTCAAAAATATTAATTTAAAAGATTAGTCCAGGTATGTCATACATTCAATCTAATCAACAAGATTTACTTAGTATAGTAAAGTATCCAATTCTCACTGAAAAGACCATACGGCTAATTGAACAAAATCAATATTCGTTTGCAGTCGACCGAAAAGCAGATAAAACAGCTATAAAGTCGTCGATTGAACAACTATTTGATGTTAAAGTAATTTCCGTAAATACCTCTTTATTACCGTTAAGAAAGCGTCGAGTAGGTAAATTTATAGGAAAAAAAGCTCGTTATAAACGAGCAATTGTTAAACTTGCATCAGAGGATTCCATTACTCTATTCGAAGAATAGGTTTGGTCAACAGTATGCAAGTAAATTTTAGACGTTCTTAAATAGTAAAGATTTTATATGGCAATTCGTCTATACAGGGCTTATAGTCCAGGCACGCGTACAAAAACTGTGTCATATTTCGATGATCTATCTCAAGTAAAACCCGAAAAAAGTTTAACTGTCGGTAAAAAAGCTTGTGGTGGAAGAAACAATCGAGGTATTATCACAGTTAAGGGTCGCGGTGGTGGACATAAAAGAAAATATCGTATGGTAGATTTTCACAGAAAATCGACTTTAGCGGCCAAAGTAGCAACTATTGAGTACGATCCAAATCGAAATGCAAGAATCGCTTTATTACACTATAAAGATGGTTCAAAGAAATATATCGTATCACCACGCTCCTTAAAGGTCGGTATGGACCTATATTCTGGGGTAGATGTTCCTATTGAAGTAGGAAATTCTATGCCGTTAGAATTTATTCCATTAGGTAGCATAATCCACAACGTAGAATTAACATTGGGTAAAGGTGGGCAAATTGCACGTGCTGCAGGTACGTACGCACAACTAATTGCAAAAGAGGGAGACTTCGTTACATTAAAATTACCATCTAACGAAGTACGTTTAGTAAGTAAAAAATGCTACGCGACTCTAGGGCAAGTTGGTAATATAGATGCTATCAATATTACTTTAGGAAAAGCGGGACGTAGTCGTTGGCTTGGAAAAAAAACCCAAAGTTCGTGGTGTTGTAAAAAACCCGATTGATCACCCACATGGTGGTGGTGAAGGTAGATCACCAATTGGTCGACCTAAACCAGTAACTCCTTGGGGTAAGCCAGCTTTAGGTATTAAAACAAGAAAACAAACAAAGGCAAGTAGTAAATATATTTTACGTTCACGCCGATAGAAAAGTATTTACAACAATTTTCAATTTATATTAAATTAAGATGCCACGTTCTTTAAAAAAAGGGCCTTTTGTAGCTTCTCATGTCTTTGAAAGAGTTGAGCAAATGAACGCTAGCGGGAAGAAAGATATTATTAAAACTTGGTCTCGCTCTACAACAATTCTTCCAAATATGATTGGGCATACGTTTGCTGTTTACAATGGACAACAACATCTTCCAGTATTTGTATCCGATCAAATGATTGGACATAAACTTGGTGAGTTTGCTCCTACTAGAACGTTTCGCTCACACGTAAAAAAGGATAAAAAAGGAAAACGTTAGTAAAAGCTATGAAAAAACAATTTTTGCAAGAAAATGAGGTTCGAGCTATTTCTAAATACGTTAGAATGTCACCAAGTAAGATTCGCCGTGTTCTTCGACAGATACAAGGAAAAACTTACCCTGAGGCTTTAATGCTTTTAGAATTTATGCCTTACGCTTCATGTGCGCCAATTATAAAAGTTTTACGTTCTGCAACAGCTAATGCAAAAAACAACCGTGGTTTTGACGAAACTAAATTGGTTGTAAAATCTGCTTTTGCAGACCAAGGGCCAACAATGAAACGATTTCGTCCAAGAGCTCAAGGTCGAGCTTATAGAATTTTAAAAGCAACGTCACACATAACAATCGTTATGGAAAGTTAAAACTAACTAAAATTTTACAAGGATAATTCGTGGGACAGAAAACACATCCAACTGGGTTTAGAACCGGAGTTAACAAAGCGCATAGTGCTACTTGGTTTGCTAACTATAGTGCTTATAGTGAGGTTCTAAAAGAAGATTACAAAATAAGAACATTTTTCGAAAAGAAATTTGAACCAATTTATAGTAAGGCAGGTATTGCTAAACTAGAAATTCGTCGAAAAGTAAATCAACTAGAATTGGTAATTCATGCAGCAAGACCGAAAGCAATTGCTGTTGATACAGACCAAAATAGTTTAATTACGGAATTAAAGGATAGCCTTAAAAAGCTAGTAAATGATTCTAAACAAATTCGTGTAAAAGTTTTACAAGTAACACGAAGTGAAAACGAAAGTTCGTTAGTAGCAAGATCTATTGGAGACCAACTAGAAAAACGTGTAGCTTTTAGAAAAGCTATTCGTCAGACTACGCAGATGCTTCAGAAAAGTGGTGTAAAAGGTTTTAAAATCCAAGTTTCTGGTCGATTAAATGGTGCAGAGATTGCCCGTGCTGAATGGGCACGCGAGGGTCGTGTTCCACTTCAGACAATTCGAGCAGATATTAGTTATGCTACGCACCGCGCTAATACGATATATGGTGTCTTAGGTATTAAGGTTTGGATCTTTAATAAAGAACTTTTTTAAGCTAAATATTTAAAATTTGTAAATAAGTAGATTTTATGTTACTTCCAAAAAGGACAAAATTTCGTAGACAACACCGTGGAAGGTTTAAAGGAGTTTCTAAGGCAAATACTATCGTTTTTGGCGAGTATGGTCTACAGGCGTTAGAACCTGTTTGGATTACTTCTAGACAAATTGAAGCTACACGACGAAGCATTACACGTTATGTTCGTCGTACTGGAAAAATTTGGATTAGAATTTTTCCTGATAAACCAATTACTGAAAGAGCAGCGGAATCACGAATGGGTTCTGGTAAAGGTACAGTTGCTTATTGGGTTGCTGTGGTAAAACCTGGTGCTGTGCTTTTTGAGATAAACGGTTTATCGAAAGAAATGGCATATAAAGTTTTAAAATTAGCTTCTTATAAACTGCCTATCAAAACAAAAATTTTAGAAAAAGTATAAATTCTACAAAGTACACGTATTAAACTTTGAACTTTGTTAATTTATTAAATTCCAAATATGGCCGTAAAAGAAAAAATAGGTATTGTTGTTAGTGACAAAATGAAGGATACACGTATCGTTTCTGTAAACGATCGTATGATCCATAAGAGATATAAAAAAGTAATTACGCGAACTAAACGTTATGCGGTTCATGATTCTACTTCGAATTCTTCTATTGGAGATCAGGTACGTATTCGTGAAACGAAACCAATTAGTAAAACTAAAAATTGGGTTCTAGTGAGTATTTTAAGAAAGTCAGCCACATAAAAAATGATACAACCCCAAACTTGTTTAAAGGTCGCAGATAACAGCGGTGCTAAAAAATTAATGTGTATTCGGGTTCTTGGCAGTAATCGACGATACGGTAATGTAGGAGATGTTATCATTGGTGTGGTTAAAGATGCTACACCTAACCTTACAGTAAAAAGATCTGATGTGGTCCGTGCCGTTATCGTTAGAACAAAGCAATCTGTTAGACGCAAAGATGGTTCAAGATTACGCTTTGATGATAATGCTTCCGTAATTATTAACAAAGAGAATAATCCTCGTGGTACGCGAGTGTTTGGTCCAATTGCTCGAGAATTAAAAGAAAAGGGTTTCACTAAAATTGTTTCTTTAGCCCCTGAAGTTCTTTAATGAAAGCTTTAAACTTTAACAAAGTGAAATTTTACTAGACATGAAACTAGACTTAAAAGGCTTATATAAGCAAAAAATTGTCCCTTCTCTTATAGAAGAATTCGGTTACAAGAATATCGAACAGGTTCCTAAACTTGTAAAGATATCAGTTAACCGTGGTATCGGAGAAGCCTCAAAAAATTCTAAAGAATTAGATTCTAGTGTTGCAGAGATGAGCTTAATTGTTGGTCAACAGCCAACAGTGAACAAAGCAAAAAAATCAGTTGCTGGTTTTAAAATTCGTGATGGTATGTCAATTGGTGCTTCCGTAACTTTACGTAAGGATCAGATGTATACATTTTTAACGAAATTAATTCATATTGTTTTACCTCGAATTCGTGATTTCCGTGGAATTAGCCCGAATGGTTTTGATGGTAGAGGAAACTATAATTTAGGACTAAAAGAGCAATTGATCTTTCCTGAGATTTCCTATGATGATGTAACAGAGATTCGTGGGTTAGACATTTCGATTGTTACAACAGCAAAAACTGATGAAGAAGCTCGTGCTTTACTTAAATCCTTCGGGATGCCTTTCACTGCAGCTTAGTTTATAACGGAAAAAGAAATTACTAAATGACTACAGATACTATAGCTGATATGCTGACTAGAATTCGTAATGCGAATTTAGCTAAGCATCAAATTGTTCAAATACCTTTAACGAAAGTTACGAAAAATATTGCACAGGTACTTTTTGCAGAAGGTCTAATTGATTCGTTCGAAGAATTAAAAAATGGTTTAAATAGCTCATTACTTTTATCACTGAAATATAGTGGTAAAGAGCGTAAACCTAGTATTGAAAAAATACAGCGTATAAGTAAACCTGGATTACGAGTTTATAGTGGTGCTAAAAAAATGCCAAGAATTTTAGGTGGTTTTGGTACAGCAATTGTCTCAACATCCCGTGGTTTAATGACAGATCAGCAAGCCCGCAAAGAAGGGGTTGGTGGTGAACTTTTATGTTATATTTGGTAACTCAAAATAAAATATGTCTCGTATTGGTAAGCAACCTATAGTTATACCGGAAAAAGTAAAAATAAAACTAGATGGTCAAAAAATATCGGTAGACGGACCTAAAGGAAGTCTGTCTCGAGTTTTACCATCATTAGTTTGTTGTACCATGGATGACGATGGTAAAAATGTAATTATTGAAAAAACTCAGGATACTAAATTATCTCAAGCTCTTTATGGTTTATCGAGAACACTAGTAGGCAACATGGTTCATGGTGTTTCTGTTGGTTTCGAAAAAAGGTTACAAATTACTGGTGTTGGTTACAGGGCCCAATTAAGCGGTAAAGATCTTGTATTAAATATGGGATACAGCCACCCAGTAACAATGGTACCCCCTGAGGGATTATCTGTAAAAGTTGAAAGTCCAACAAGTCTAGTTGTCTCTGGAATGGAGAAGGACATGGTTGGCGAATTCGCTGCTAAAATACGTGCTGTACGTCCACCAGAACCCTACAAAGGGAAAGGTATCGCTTACGAGGGTGAAATAATAAGACGTAAAGCTGGTAAAACTGGTAAGTAAATATTAAATTAAAATACTGTTTTTTATTAAATTTTTAGCATGGGTCCTAAAAAAATAGTTAAATCCAAATCTGAATGGTCAGAGCGCGTTGTCGCTATTGAGCGTGTAACAAAAGTTGTAAAAGGTGGTAAAAAGATGAGTTTCCGGGCTATTATTGTAGTCGGAAATGAACAGGGTAAAGTTGGTGTAGGTGTTGGTAAAGCGGGAGACGTTATTACAGCTGTAAGAAAAGGTGTAACTGATGGGAAAAAACACATCATAACAGTCCCGCTGACTAGTTCGAACTCTATACCACACCCAACAAGTGGTCGATTTGGAGCTGCAAAACTTGTTTTACGTCCTTCTGCACCAGGTTCCGGAGTTATTGCCGGAAGTTCTATACGTACAGTACTAGAACTCGCAGGAATCAAAAACATTTTATCAAAACAATTAGGTTCAAATAACCTTCTAAATAATGCGCGAGCAACCATTGATGGTTTAAGCACACTAAGATCTTACAACGTTTAATTCTTAAATTAATGGCACGGTCAGAAACAATAAATCAGCTACAAAAAAAGATCATTAAAATTTTAGGTCTTTTATTTTTGATAAGGTTAGGTCTTTATATTCCAGTACCGAACGTTGATTTAGATATCTTTTCACAAAATCAGGTAGCAAATCCTTTATTCGGTCTCGCTAAAAATTTAACTGGAAGTGCGTTTCTTGGAATTGGTTCTTTAGGAATTTTACCTTATATTAATTCCTCCATTGTGATTCAGCTTTTAACACCAGTTATACCTGGGTTAGAGCGGTTACAAAAAGAAGAAGGGGAGTTCGGTCGACAACAAATAACTCGATACACAAGATATTTAACACTTGGGTGGGCATTAATACTAAGTGCAGGTGTTGCTTTTATTGTCGTAAAACCTGTGGTATTTAATTGGAGTCTAGTTTTAGCTTTAAAAATTATTTTAGCTCTTACTACAGGCTCGATGCTTTCGATGTGGTTCGCTGAACTAATAACTAACGAAAACTTAGGTAATGGTTCATCTATGATTATTTTTATTAATATTGTAGGTGGTATACCAGCTAATTTAGGTAAATTTGAAACTGGTTTGGCCGGTGGTAATTTATTACCTGTTATTATTGCTTATGCAATTTACCTTGTTATTGTTTCGTTAATTATTTTAGTCCAAGATTCTTATAAACAAGTCAACATTGTATCTGCTCGTCAACTAAGTTACAGTTCTACTGAAAAAGATTCTCAAAGTACGGAATTAAAAAATAGTTATATCCCGATAAAACTAAACCAAGGTGGAATAATGCCACTTGTTTTTAGTACAACAATAGCAACATTTTTATTTTATCCACTACAACTAGCTCTAACGAATGGGTTAGAAGGTGACCAGTTAACAAATGTTTTAACAATTTTTTCTGTTGCTTTAAATATTGTTCTTGTTGTTTTTTTTAGTAGCTTTTATGCTCTTTTAGTGTTAAAACCTAAAGACTTATCGGAGAATTTGACGAAAATGGCGTATAATATTCCCGGTTTAAAGCAAGGAACAGCAACGACACAGTATCTAGAGCAGGTAATTAGTAGGTTAGCTTTTATGGGAGGTATCTTTTTAGCCTTCTTAGCTTTTTTCCCGTTCTTGTTAGGGAATGTCTTCCAGTTTAAATTACTTAGCAATTTAACATCGTTAATTATTTTAATTGGTGTTATCACTGATGTATCTTCACAGATAAGAGGTTACCTGGTTTCACAGAATTATGAGAGTTTTAAAAACTCGTAGACTTTTTATTCCAAGTCAGTTAGCATAAATTGGTAGGGTAGGTATACTTAATCTATCTCTAAATCTATGTACTTGGAATTCTTGAATTATAAATTTTTAATTAAAACTTATGAAAGTAGTAAGTTCCATTGGTAATTTAAAAAATCGATCAAAAGATTGCCAGGTTGTAAAGCGTCGAGGTCGAATTTATCTTATATGTAAAACAGATCCACGACTTAAAGTTCGACAAGGTCGGGCAAAAATGAAACGTAAGTAAAAAGTTAGCGATAACAAAATATAATGGCACGTATTTCAGGAGTAGACCTTCCACGTAATAAAAGGATTGATATAGGGCTAACGTATGTTTTTGGTATTGGTAATACTAGTGCTAAACAGATCGTAAAAACCGCTAATGTTGATCCTAGTACAAGATGTAATGATTTAACAGATGAAGAAGTTACAACTATAAGAGCAATAATTGATCAGGATTACCAAACAGAAGGTGATCTACGACGAGTTTATTCTCAAAATATCAAACGACTAACGGAAATTGGATCCGCTACAGGTCGTCGTCACCGAGTAGGGCTTCCTGTCCGTGGTCAACGAACAAAAACAAATGCTCGAACTCGCAAAGGAAAGGTTAAGATTCCTGTTGCAAAGAAAAAGTAAATAGTCTTCAAATTTTTAGCTTATTATGGTTAAACAGATAAAGCGATTTTCTGGAAAAAAATCTAAAAAAACAATAACAAGTGGTGTTGTGCACATTAAGTCCACTTTTAATAACACAATCGTAAACATCACTGACAAGCAGGGAAATACATTATTTTGGGCTTCCGCTGGTGGTAGTGGTTTCAAAGGTGCAAAAAAAGGTACTCCGTTTGCGGCTCAATCTGCTGCTGAAAAAGTGGCCAGTATAGCGTACGAACAAGGAATGCGCGAGGCTGAAGTAGTCGTTAGTGGGCCAGGAAGTGGTAGAGAAACTGCTATCCGTGCCTTACAGGGTTGTGGATTACAAGTTTTAGTAATTAAGGATATTACTCCTGTACCTCATAACGGTTGTCGTCCTCCAAAAAAACGACGCGTTTAAAGGCGTTTTAGAAAAAGTAATTTACATATTCATTGTTAAATTCTTGATATTTTAGCTAATAAATGTTCCAAATTCAGTGTTTAGAGTCTAGAACGAAAATATCAACACAGCTTTATTCCAAGTACTCAATCGGACCCTTTATAAAGGGTCAAAGTACCACAGTTGGCAACGTTTTACGACGTGTTCTTTTATCCAATTTACAAGGCCTTGCTATTACAGGAGTTCGAATTACGGGCATCGATCATGAATTTTCTACGATTCCTCATGTTAAAGAAGACGTAGTAGATATTCTTTTGAATATAAAACAGATTATTCTAAAGGGTATTATTAATGAACCGACGATAGTTAGGCTTAATGCAAAAGGGCCTGGTATTTTAACTGCTAGTAATCTTGAGTTGCCTAGTAATATAGAATTAGTCGATCCTCGACAATATATTGCAAGTGTAGCTGGTGATGGCAATCTAGAAATGGAATTTTTTATTACCATGGGTCAGAATTATGTTCCTAGTGGGAAATTAGATTCTACGATACCGCTAGGTTTTCTAGCATTGGATGCTGTTTTTATGCCTGTTAGTAAAGTAAACTTTTTTGTTGAGACAGCTAAGAGTAATTCATCTTCAGATTTAGAAAGTTTAATTTTAGAAGTTTGGACAAATGGTAGTATTACACCTGGAGAAGCTTTAAGTTCCGCAGCTGAGATACTAGAGAATACTTTTGGCGTATTAAAAATTACCGATACGCTTTCAACACAATCGATACAATTGGATTTACCAGCTCAAGAACCAACAGGTAGTGAGCCTTTAGAAAACGTTTTTATTGAAGAATTAGAGTTATCAGTACGTGCATATAACTGCTTAAAACGAGCAAATGTTCATACGATTTCTGATTTATTACAATATACAGCAGATGATCTTCTAGAGTTTAAAAATTTTGGTCAAAAATCTGCAGATGAAGTTTGTGATAATTTAAAAACTCGGTTCGATTTGGATCTTCGAAAATAAAAAACGAACACATTAAACGACTGTTAAAAGACAAGATCTTATAACGAAAAGAATAACTTATTGTTATCTGAAATCTTTGAACATATTCAACATTTATTAAAACAGACTGCAATTATATATAACTTATGTCTTTATCAGCTTCAGAAACGAAGTCTGCTTATTTTGGGATAGGACGTAGAAAAACTTCAGTAGCTAAAGTTATTTTAGTTCCTGGAACAGGGTCTATGATCGTAAATAATAAGCAAGGAGAATCATACCTGCAGTTTAACTCGCAGTACATTAATGCCTCAAAAGTACCTTTAACCACTCTTGGGTTAGAGAATATGTATGATATCTATGTTAATACTCACGGTGGTGGGTTGAGAGGTCAAGCCGATGCTATTAAGCTGGGAGTTGCACGAGCATTATGCTACATGTCTCCCGAAAATAGAGCGGGTTTAAAATCCGAAGGCTTCTTAACTCGAGATTCCCGTCGTAAAGAAAGAAAAAAATATGGATTAAGGAAAGCTCGTAAAGCTCCTCAATTCTCTAAGCGTTAAAACAACGAGAAAAAAAAAATGCCAAAAACATCAATTCATCCAGAATGGTATCCAAATGCAAAGGTTTATTGTGATGGTCAATTAATTATGAAAATTGGTTCCACTAAGCCTAGATTAAATGTTGATATCTGGTCAGGTAACCACCCTTTTTATACAGGTTCACAAAAAATTCTAGATACTGAGGGTAGAGTAGAGCGCTTCATGCGCAAATACGGTATTGAAAACCCAACTGAATAAAAAAGCTAATATGCCAACAATACAACAATTAGTTAGATTCGAACGAGTAGCTAACAAGAAGAAGACAAAATCACCAGCTTTAAAAGCGTGTCCTCAAAGACGTGGTGTTTGTACTCGTGTTTATACACAGACTCCTAAGAAACCTAATTCTGCATTACGTAAAGTCGCGCGTGTAAGATTAACATCTGGTTTTGAGGTTACGGCGTACATACCAGGTATTGGTCATAATATCCAAGAGCACTCTGTTGTGTTAATACGTGGTGGTCGTGTAAAAGACTTACCTGGTTGTCGTTATCACGTAGTTCGTGGAACTTTAGATGCAGCCGGTGTTAAAGATCGAAAGCAAAGTAGATCAAAGTATGGAGGTAAAAAACCAAAGGCGTCTTCATAACTAATTAAACTTTTAGAACTAAATTAAATAATGTCGCGTAGAAGTAGAGCACAACGAAAATTAGCTGAGCCGGATCCTATCTATAACAGCCGCTTAGTTACTCTATTAGTGAGTAGAATATTACAATCTGGTAAGAAATCACTTGCACAAAAAATTGTTTACAACGCTTTAGAAATAATTTCTACAAAAACCGAAGAAAATCCGGTACTTGTATTAGAAAAAGCAGTAAAAAATGTTACTCCTGCAGTTGAAGTTAAATCTCGACGTGTTGGTGGTTCAACGTATCAAGTTCCGATTGAGATCAGAGCTTATCGCGGTACTAATGTATCATTAAAATGGATCACTGAATTTGCTCGTCAACGTTCAGGTAAGAGTATGTCTGTAAAACTTTCGAATGAAATAATAGACGCAGCAAAAGAAGCTGGAAACAGTATTAGAAGAAAAGAACAGACACATAAAATGGCTGAGGCAAATAAAGCTTTTGCTCATTTTAGATACTAAAATTGTCAAATCCTAGTGACAATTTTTTCGCCAAAAGTATTGAAAACACTAATAATTAAGCTAAATTTTAATTCGATTAAATTTCTATGGCACGCGAAAAGTTTGAAAGATCAAAGCCGCACATCAATATTGGTACTATTGGTCACGTAGACCACGGTAAAACTACTTTAACAGCTGCAATTTCGGCTACTTTAGCTATTCATAACCAAGAACTTGCTAAAAAGTTTGATGAAATTGATTCTGCACCAGAAGAAAAAGCTCGTGGTATTACAATTAACACAGCTCACGTAGAGTATGAAACTGCAGACCGACACTATGCACACGTAGATTGTCCTGGTCACGCGGATTACGTAAAGAATATGATTACGGGTGCTGCACAAATGGATGGTGGTATTCTAGTAGTTTCTGCTGCGGGTGGACCTATGCCTCAAACTCGAGAGCACATTCTTTTAGCTAAGCAAGTTGGTGTTCCTTATCTTGTAGTTTTCCTAAACAAAGCCGATCAGGTTGACGATGAGGAACTTTTAGAACTAGTTGAACTAGAAGTTCAAGAACTTCTAGAAAGTTATGATTTCCCAGGAGACGAAATTCCTTTCGTTTCAGGATCTGCACTACTAGCACTACAAGCTGTAGAAACAGGTGTTAAAGAAAGAGGTGCTGATAAGTGGGTGGATCTTATTTATGCCTTAATGGACGCAGTGGATTCTTATATTCCAACACCTGAGCGTGATACTGAGAAAACATTCCTAATGGCTATTGAGGATGTATTCTCAATTACAGGTCGTGGTACAGTAGCAACAGGCCGTATTGAAAGAGGTGTTGTTAATGTAGGAGATTCTGTTGAGCTTGTTGGTCTAAAGGAAACAAAAGCCACGACTGTAACTGGTATCGAGATGTTCCAAAAAACTCTAGACCAAGGTATGGCTGGTGATAATGTAGGTATCCTAATTCGTGGTATCCAAAAAACTGAAATTGAGCGAGGCATGGTGTTAGCTTTACCTGGTTCAATTACACCTCACAAGAAGTTCGAAGCGGAGGTTTATATTTTAAACAAAGATGAAGGTGGACGACACACACCATTCTTCACTGGTTACCGTCCACAGTTTTATGTAAGAACAACAGACGTTACGGGTACAATTCTTCAATTTACTGGTGATGATGGAAGTGTTGCAGAAATGGTGATGCCTGGTGATCGTATTAAGATGACAGCGGAACTTATTAATCCTATTGCGATTGAGCAAGGAATGCGTTTTGCAATTCGAGAAGGTGGTAGAACAGTAGGTGCTGGTGTAGTATCGAAAATT
>Ga0115100_10780987_pt1 | contig 12775 bp, 1 predicted proteins | sample MBTome_3_FD_89642 | JGI IMG/M metagenome (GOLD analysis project Ga0115100, IMG submission 89642) | Marine eukaryotic communities from Pacific Ocean to study complex ecological interactions - MBTS_2Apr14_M1_3um Metatranscriptome... | ecosystem: Environmental > Aquatic > Marine > Oceanic | place... | reverse complement strand
GTTTGTGTATGCATATACATAAGCATATATATATATAGATAGGTATTGACACAGACACAGGCACATACATAAATGCGGCGTATGTGACTTAGAAACTAAGACTGCAAAATGCACCCACTCCAGACATGATCCACTTGACTTGATCTGGCTTGCCGTCACTATTTAGCGAGTCTTCGTACATACTGGGCATTTCTATCCACATAATGAAGTTGGTTGAGTGCCCAGTTGTCGACAATATACCTCGTCGAGACAACTCCTTGTATACCGGACACCTGTAGATGCCACCTTCAGGCTCTTTGCGGTGTTGTTCCGGATCGAGATGCATCAACGGCGCATCTGTATATAGCTGCTTAGGCCGTGACTCGTCCAAGGACTGTTTTTCAGAATTCCAGCGCGCACCTTCCAAAAATAGACCTCTGATATAAATCCCATCCTCTGGCTTCTTCTCAATGGTCTCGTAGGACTGTTTCATCATATTGAAATTGAATTCTACTGAGTCGATCGGCATCTGGTGTTTACGTGCGAAATTTTGCAACGAACCCGTCAAGAATGCCTGCGGGAAGTAGAACCCTGTAATCCAAAAGCATGGAGGGATACCCTCCGCAATCCACTTGGTGATGAAAGCCACTCGTTCCCAGAGTTCCGTAACCCAAGAACCGAGCGGCTTCAAAGATGGATACGCCTTTGCAGACCAATTAGAAGGGACTTTATTCATTTGCATGTTGTTGCCCATGGCTTCTAACTCGTTTGACATCACTACCAGCCCCTTCAAGGCTTTACGGAGTTCAGGAAGGGTACTATGCATCTCACCAAGAAGCTTGTTGTATCGAATACACTCCTGTCCTAGCACAGTGTTCATGGACTCCTCGTACATGATAGGATACTGCATGCCAATTTCCTCGAGAACAAACATCGGAGGGCATTTGTCTTCGATCTGTTTGGCGGTGTGCTCGATCAATGCTTCGGCATTGCCTCCACCTCCACCTCCACCTCCAGACGCTTCGAGCAAGGCTATTGTGTTGAAGATTCCGAAAGTTTCGCTGTTTGCGGCAGCTATGTTTGCATTGTCATGCATACCAAACACTTGTGGTCCAGCATTGATAGGCAGCCCTTCAATATAATCCATGTAATCCTTGTGGGGATTTTCCGGGTCCGCTGCAATCGTTCGGTAGATTCCGTCGGCAGTGAAGTTGTGCCCGTCTTTGATGACCTCTGCGTTGTAGTACATTTTCATTATCACATCACATGTGCGAATGTCGATGTAATCTGTAACGCGACCGCCGTAGTTAATGTACGACGTCAAGAAATTCAGCACCTGGTAAGGAACGAAGTCATACTGGTCCAAGAACATTTCTAACTGGCTCTTGGAAATATCCAAATCTGTATCGTTGAAGGAGTACGGAATATTCCACCCGAGAGGCCCATACTTTCTGCGTTCTTGCACACTAGCGTGGAACAAGCACAGACCAAACAGCAATTTCCGGTATATATCAGGCTTGGTGGTAATTTTCAAAAGATCGTCATTCAGTTTGAAGTACGCGTTCTTAAGATTCGCCCGCAGACCCTTTGGTGGCTCGTTGGTCATTTTGACCCCGTTCTGCAAAATCGAAACGGGGAATCCTTTCGAAGGCATACTGGTTAGCCAAAGACGAAAGTCCTTGTGTGTCTGATCGGGATCAAATTCTTCGACCTTCTGCTCCAAAATGGGCATCCAGCTCACGTAGAGGTGACAGTTTTGAAGGTAAACCCATGAACCACCACCGACGCCCTCTTTCAACATGTTACTTGCGATTGGTCCTTGGCCTTGTCCAAGCGAAAGCCCCTTCAACTTCTTTGACATTTTTCTTTGCTCTGCAAATTGATAAAACTCTTTCGAAGGATCAGAGCCTTGAACAAGAATGAAAATGAGCGGCGTCATGTTATTTGAATCCTCGTAGCAAGAAGCGAGGTTGAAGGGTGGTGGCGTGACAAATTTCGGGGCTAAGCTTTCACTAACATACGTCTGAATGCTCAAAGAGACCATGTCTGGACGTAGCGCTCGGAGCACGCATAGTTTCTGTAAGGAATTGAGCTGCGTGTTCCATTTGCCTGGTAAGGGCTCCTCTTGAGGCGCTGGGCTATCGAAAATTCCTTTCCAGGCATCGATCAGCGTTACAAACTCTGACTCAAAATCCTTAAAAACTGGCAAGAATGCAATACTTGACACTTCATTCCACATCCGGGCATCAATCCAATCCGGGTTTGGGTTTGGAGTTTCTACCATATGAGCAGTCTTGCCCGTAATCAAAAACATCCACTCGTCATGGTTGATCTTGCCCGCGTGTTCTAGGATTTTGACAGCCATGACAAAAGAGAACAGAAGCTTATCTTTCTCAAACAACGAACGGCACACGTTTACGTAAAGATAATACGTGAAGAATTCTTTCAAATTTTCCAAACGATGATCCAGATCCTCGCTCATTTCTGATTCTCGAATTGCCTTTTCGAACAATCCCGTAAACCACTGCAGCGAATATTGATACATTGGGTCCACCTGGCAGAAAGAAGCGATGCAAAAGTACAAGATCGAACCCCGTTCTGCAAACGGCCTGTACTTCTCGCGCGTTTCATCGATCTCTCTCTCTGTGACCTCAGCTTCTTCCACTTTGACCTTAATATCATCTGACGTCACCTTCGAGGTCGCAAGAGTCTCAATCAATTCATGGTCGTCCAAAATATTCCCTGTGGAATTGGATAACATGTAAAGGATCTTATCCTCGATATCCTTCAGCTGGCTTTGCATCCGTGCATTTGCGAGAACTAAAGCGTTCTTTCTTTCCTCCATCTCTGGTAACTCGACCACGACTGTTACTCCAAGCAGCTGGTCTTCTAGACCCGCAGGTGTAATAGTGAAATTGAGCAGCGAAACTTTCACACACACCTCTGGAGCATAGTGCGGATTAGGCAATTTCGTAGTCATGTAGAATCGGAAATCGTTGTTGTACGGGATGACCGAGTCGCCAATCTTGATCATCTCCGTCCCACCCTGGATGAACTTTTGCTGCAGCAGCAATGGCTCTAATGCCGCATCTAATACCTCCTGGATGTTTTCAAGCAACACCCACTTGCCAAATCGAACACCATTTTCGAGTGTGCGAAGGAAATTCTTATCAGACAACTTGGTTACATCTAGTCCATTGGCACTAAATCGTGGGTCCTTGCCCATATTCTTGATGTATTTGTTAGCTTGACCTTGAGGATCCATTAGTAGAGACCATCTGCGAGATTTGCTCATGATAATACCGTTCTCGCTTGAATGCCCATCTGTCGGAAGACCAGCAATGTTCCAAGATCTCATCTTGACCGGGTTAGCCAAGGTTGTTTTCAATGTACAGCCAACAGTGTTTGGAAGATCCAGCTCCTTCAATTTTGTTTGCCAATCTTCTGCAATAGACGCGCGGAAGAGAGGAGTGAAAGGGCCTAAATATGCAACATATCCTGCGGAGATGAGAACGTCGCCTACCAAGTGCTGAAAGTCGATTGCAAGCTGGGCACAAGTTTCTGTCCAGCGGGTACGTTCTCCTCCAAGCCCGCCAATTAACTTTTGCGCACGTTCTAAGCGTGCCCTGCATTCCTCAACATCCGAAACAAGCTGTTCTTTTTTCGTATTTGCCGTTTCATAGTTTGACTCAAGGTCAGCGATACGGTCTTCCACTGCCTTCAGCTTATTCTGCGCAACTTGAAGTTTCCCCATCGTTTCGTCTAACTCTGCTTGTGCGGAAGCAAGCAGCAACTTTTTTGGCTCAACTGCTTCTGATACAGTGTGATACTTGTGCATTGCTCGCACCCACATGCAAATCGCAGTGCACGCCTTCGACGCCTTCTCGATTTCCTTTGGTGTAAAGCCGGGATTATCGATATAGGGTTGTATCTTGTGAATAACTTCTGGTGCAATATTGTCTTTGTCAAATTGCATAAGATCTGTGAGAAGCTTGTTTGCATTTGCAAGAATGGTTTTTTTAGATGCATCCCAGTAGTCGTTGATTTTCTTGCCTGGGTTATCGGGATCTGCGATTTTGACTGCTTTGACTTTGAACATTATGCAGCAAGCCTCCATGGTAAGTTTTACCCCACCAGGTGGTGTTTTGAGCGACTTCACTTCGTCGAGATCAGCTTTCTTCAGCTTGTTCAGGCACTGTACAGCTGCATCTAATGCAGGTAGGGCTTCATCAAGGTCCTTTTGCGCGTCGTCTGCGATTGCTTTAGTTTCGGCAGCCTTTTTAGTAGCTACCTCTTCTTCCGCCGAAACGATGGTTTTAGTTTCTCCTGCCGCTTCTTTATCGATTCCAATCTGGACAATCATCGCATCAACCTCTTTCTGAGTAGCAATCAACTTCGGTTCCATTGCAACTAATTGCTCTTGAAGTCCGCCTACTTGTTCTGCCGTGGTGATAATTTTGTCCAAGCCTGTCTGCAGACGCTGGCGCATCGTGCCCACTTCGTCACGTTTTTCGTTTAGAAGTACTACGTAAGTTTGGAGCATTTCCAAATACGAAGTTGGCGTTACATAATTATGTCGTTTTGCTTTTGCCAAAAAGTCCTTGGAAGTAGCAGATACCGTGAGGTGACAATTCTTCACAAACCTAACACAGCCGTCGACGCTGTCTCCCAACTTTAGCTCGGGGTCACTGAATTCAGCCATGGCAACATGCTGCAAGGCCGCATCAGGCCACTCTGTGAACCAATCAACCGTACTACAGTTGACAAACGAAGGGAACATTCGAAGACGGGTTCTGAACGATTCACCGACAGGACTCATACACATGACCATATGGAGATTGGAACGAACTCGGTGAATGTATTGGTTGTAAATATTCAGCTTCGTTGGCGGGATCCTCTTCTTAATGCAATCTGGCTTGCAAGTAGTCATAATCGTGTCCATATGTTCTGCTTGATAAAGGTTCGGCACATCACCAGCATTCAAAACTCCGTTGATGTCCTCCAGCATAGATTCAAATACTACTTGCACATCGTTGAACAAAAATACCACAGGCTTATCCTCAATGCCTGCCATCAACAAACACTCGCGAAGGTTATCCAGCCAGTCAGTGCGGCTGTAGCCTTTGGCAATTTCCACACGGAATATCTCAAATTCCGACATTGAGGTCGCTAACTTCGCAACACTCTGCCGGCCGCTACCTCCTACTCCCAACAATAGTGCATTGCCCTGGGGCTGACGAATTACTCTACTAATCCTAGAAACATGCTCAATTGCGTCCATGAACATCACCAGGTTCATTGGTTGTTTAGAATCCTGGTTGTATTCTGATAAATACTCTTCAAAGAGTGGCTGCAGCTGCGCCAAATCTTTCACCTCTTCATATATACGTGGATCAGCACCCATAACGAGGTAATCCCCACAAATCAGCCGCTCAGAAGTCACTGTTTCCTCCCAATTCAATTTTACTTCTTTCTCCAGCTTAGTTTTGCTAAGTTCGACGAACCAATTTAGGTCTTCTGCGTTGATCAAACGATCGGCAAATTGCCGACGACATTCATGCAGCCACATACGAGCGAGGTCGCCTTTATCCTGCACCTTGGTTTTGTTTGACATGAGGAGCCCTTGGAAGATCTTCGATAAATCTCGCAAGTTGTAAGTGTAGTGTGACTTGGCGGGAGTAGGTCTGAGATCACTCAAGATTGTGTTGTAGATGTCGATTGTGGCCCGTACGATGTCATGTGTCATGTCACCCAGGCCCTCGGCAAATCCAGAAAGAAAATTCCCCAAAATGGTTTCAAAGATTAAGGCCATACTGGAGTCTTGCATTGGGGTATATGTGATCATACTGAAATGGCGGGTGAAACGCTGGGTCACAGGATTACGACCCCCCCCAGGTGGACCACAGGCACATGTGAAGATGCAGTCGATAATCTTGCGGAACACCAGTAGCTGGCGGTCAAACCAGCCACCGTTATCGAACCACTGCCGTAAGATTTCAATGGGTGGTTGGGCGCCATATTCTTCCTTCTGAGGCATGTTCATGTCGTCAACAAACACAATAAATTGTTTGCCAGCTGTTGGTCCAAATACTCCTTTTCTACGCTTCTCACACTTTCCATCAATAGTGTCTTGGGTTTGGTTTGCACCGGTCTGAGCAGAAAAACTCAGACACAGAGGCACGTACTTATCAGTAAATCCGGTCGACATTGTGTTATTAATGTTAATGGTTTTGCCTGTACCAGTTGGCCCGACCATGAGCACATGTTTGTTGTTTTTGATAAGTGTCGCGAACAAGTAAGAATACCGCACAGAATCTAGTGTTGGGATGATTAGTTCGGAGAAACTCTTTTTGGGGTCATACTTGTATGGCGTAACTGTGTCCATCCATCCGATCCATCTAGATTCTGTCAGATCATAGATGTAGTCATAAATCATACCCTCTTCAGGAATGGGACTCTTTGTGGTTTGGGACATCATCTCCGAACGAACAAAATTGTCAAAGCATCTACGACCGTCCATGTCTACGGTGCAACACACTGACCAAATTAGACAGAACACGAAGAGAGGCTCCATACTCTCGTCTAGCTTGCTAATCTCGCTCGGTGACTTTGGATCGACTCCTTCTTTTTCGCGGAAATCGTCGAGATAACAGTCCAGCAGTTTCATACAATTTTCGACAAGTGTGTTGTCTGTCGATGGCAACGGTTCAAATAAGTTGCGTCGAAGGATGTTGATGCAACTTGGCATGTATGCATCAAATAGCCTTCTGAGAGTAAGGCGCGAACTCTTTTGTAAGCATTTAGGGAGTCTTTCCATCCAGCTCACAATCATACATTCGTAGCCAAGAGAGTGGGGTTCCATATAAATCATCCCACATCGACTGACTGTGGCAGGTGAGGCAACCTCTAAATCTTCAGGTTCAAACATCATTGTCATAGGGTCGCTCAATGCCATGATTTCGCCACTTGTCAAGCAAAGTTTTTTATTGTCATCTAACACCGTGTTCATGTTTTCGATCCAGATAGCATCCACAGGTCCGTCAAAAAGTACCCACTGGCCATCAGGCGATGTATCTCTAATACAGTTACGAATCATCGTCGCCAAAATGCCATCCTGCCATTCGTGCGTATTTGCATCGAATTGTCCGTATAGCTGTCCCATGGAGATGGACTTCGGGTTTAAGTGGTGGATGTGCATTTTGTCGTATCTGATACCCTCAATTTTTTCCACAGCTAGACGTGTGAGGGCGGTCCGTAACACATGAATGTTATTAGATTTGCCACCACCGGTAGGACCGACCACCATAAGCCCGTGTCGCACGCAGATCATTTCATACAACTCAATGTTCTTCGTCATAAACCAAGGCATAGGCTGTAACCCACGTTCCTCAACTGCCAATTTCAGACATCGCATCAATGGCCCGTAATCTGCTGGTGGTCTCTTGACTCCAGGGAAGAGGTCGGACATAATACCCGCAAATAAGGGCAAATCAAAGGACAAGAACTTCGGCAAGTTGACATCCTGAAGTGCTCTCATGAGTAGCGACAACTCTTCCATATCAGGGTCGGCCTGCTTGAGGTTACCTGCGGCCATGATCACCGTTTTCACTGCTCGCATACCGTAGTCATAGTGGCACTGTGAAGAAAGCTGCTCAGAACACAGTTTGAAGGTTGCAACCATCTTTTTGGCGCAGCTTCTTCCCGCCAGGAAACCGAACGAGAACAGCATGATCTCACCGATGAGCGCGTAGTCTGGGACCATCATAGCCACAGGTCGAAACAATGCCTGAAGGTTGTCAGGGAGTTCTGTGCGGCCAGCATAGCCAGGGTTCATTGTGATGAAAGGGGCGAACTCTGGGTTTACCACAATTTCACGGTCTTCGAAAAAAACTTTGTCATCGCCGCGCCCAACACAACTTTGCAAAGTGATTAACTGTCCAGCAATCACGGATAGCACCTCAATGTTGATGCGATTAAATTCATCGAAGCATGCCCAAGCGCCGGACGATGCCAAACCTTTAAAAAATTTGCCCATTGCTAGGTAATCCAGGCCATCTGAGCAATTGAACACCACACATTGTTTTGCAAGAGCTTTTGCGAGGTCTTTGGTGGTCTCAGTCTTGCCTGTGCCAGCTGGGCCTGCTGGTGCCCCACCGAGAATCATCTGTAACGCGCCCATAATAGTCAAATAGCATTTATCTGTCAGAGGAGTGATCACAAGCCGGAAGCTGTTGCCCAAATATTCGTATCCGTAACGCCGGCGAGAGGAGACCATTTGCACGAAAAGGTTGCCTTCTTCCTGAGGAACGTGGTGGGCATCCGACGGATCCCAATAGAAACGCATCTGGGACACCCAGTCAAAGTCATTAGAACTGGATACACCAGCATCTGCCATCTTCAGCATTACATCTCTCGCATGAACATCGATCACTGCCAAAGCGCCAATAGTAACACGAGCCATCTTAGATAATTGGCCTCGCACTAGCTCAACCATTTGACTGAGTTGCTCCAGCAATACACCGTGGTATTTTCTCAGCCCTTCGTTGCCACCTTTATCAAGTGCACGTTCAGTTTCCAAAGTCCAATGGACCTGCGACCCATTGAGTACCACCATACCAGGCCATTTCACCATCCAATCAGTGCGCTTGACCTTTGGGTATTCCAACACAGCTTCGTACATTTGCTTGCGGACACTCAAGACCATAACTTGATTGAGCTCAACCATCCAAACTTCGATACCTTTTCCTTTAGGGTCAATGATCTGCGAGAATGGGATCTTTTCTTTCTCCCCAGAATTCATGGCAATAACGGTTTGGTCAGGTTCGAAATCCACACTTTTGATGCCTTCAAAACATTTCTTGAGGTGCGGCTGTACAAGAGTAGGATCCTTAGTCTGGGAGAGAATTTCCAAAAGCTCGTCGTTGGAGAGGAAATAAAAGCGCGAGAAGGCTGCACGTTTGGTCTCGAGATAGTCGCTCAGGCCTTTCTGAACCATATCGAGGAATTTGTTCGACTCTTTGAACTTTTGAAGAAGCTTCTCGTTGGAACAAAACTTCACAGCTTTCGGATTAGCTTTTGCGGCAGCCATCGTCTGCCGCCACGTTTTGTCAACTGTTGCGAAGCGCTTACCCTCAACTGGCAGCTGCTTGTTGATGTCTGGGGAATCAAAAATAGGTTGAAGGTACAACCAGTTTCGCTGCACAGCAATCCACTCATCAAACACTTCAGAGATCGTTTGCAATTTGTGGTCCCAGTTTTCGATCCGCTCTTCAAACGGCCCTTTGAAAGTTGAAAATGCCATCGCCTGTGTCAGCGTAATTTGCTCATCTAGAAGAGCCATATACTCGTCGAACCCCTTGAGAATGTAACTGCCAGTGTTTCGGTACGGCTCGACAAGCAATTCTACCGGGGACCATTCCTCTTCCATTTTGTCCAAAGCAACCTCGATTCCGTACTCTTTGCCTGCGGCCTCCCCCACCTTGACGATACCTTCGACTTGGTCTAGTAGTTCCATTTCAATCACCTTAGTAAGTGTAAAGTTTGGACCTGGTTTAACATCCTTTCCAGTCTTTTCGCTGATGGTGTCCCAGTGCCTATCACGCATGCCCGGGTTACACATGGCAACAACGAGTGGTACATTTGGCGCAAACTCATCCACCTTCACTTTGACCTGTTCTGCAATGTTAGCACAACCTTGGATGCCAGCCTTGTCAAAGAAGCGTTTGGTCTTGTTCATGGTTCTAGTTAAGTTTGTCATTTTCTTTTCCAACTCTTCTGAATTGATATCCAGCACAGGGCAACTTAGCCATGTTTCGCTCAGTTTAAACCAGTCATCAGTGCTCTGCCACAGGTTGAAAAACGGGTCAAAGGATTTTTTGACCGCTGCCAAACTGTCGTACTCAGTGACATCCTTCGAAAATAGGACCTCTCGCGCATTGAAAACGTCCGCCTTTTCTTGAGCTTCGTCAAGTCGACCTTTGATTTTTCGAATGTACTCGGCTGTGTTGTTGACTTTTTCAATGTCAGTGTAGGTGTGGAGGTTGTTGACCTCAGAACCAAGGGTATTAATGGTTTCCATGAACACCTGTTGTTCCTCTTCCTGCACTTCTGAGTAGACTTTCTTCTCGGATTCGAGCAGGAGATGGACTTCTTGCATTTTCTGCTCGATGACACCAGGCATTGAAAATGATTTCCACCGGGCTTGGAAATGCTCTCTTTCCAGTGCATACTGCAATTCGTCGAGCTTCCCAAATGTTTGCTGTGCGATCTCCAAACCTGGCTCGAGATCTTTAATCTTTTGTGGTACACCCTCCATGTAAGTTTGCAGGTCTACAAGGGCCTCAATGTCAGCTGGCATCTGCGAAAGTACCCTGTGGATTTCATCGAATTCTTCATTTAGACCCGCACAATCTTCGTTAGTCTTGGCCGCGAGCAGGTCTCGCAACTTGGTCACAATTCCTGCGTGCTTTTCGGAAAGCAAAGCACGCACGCTACTGCTATCAACGGCGACCACACCAAGGTTGACGCCATTCGGAATGCCATCTTTAATTTTCTGTTCTTCTGCGATATGCTTTTCAGCCAGCTTGATAATTGCGTTCACATCGAGGCCGTTCTCCTCGTCGTAGTGCTCTTCTTCAGTACTAGCCATGTACGCGTCCACATCCAGCGAGAGAAATTCCAAGTGTGCGTCGTACTTTTCAAGATATTCAGTCAGCGGTGCAGTGCTACTCTCCATATTTTTTTGGATTGAATTTCGCAACTCAAGAACCCAGTCTTCCGTTTGGTGTACGCTCTCAATTACGGGCTCATGACTCCAAAACAGTTTGTCCATGACCAGCTTTTCGGCTTTGACAATGTCTTTGAGCTTATGGACTGCGGAATCAAACGTGGCGAGAGATTTGTCACAGAATTCCGAAGGCCCAGTTGAATATTTGAATACTTTAGCTTCCTCATCAGCCTCTAATGTCACTACGAACAGAGGAGGGCGACGCTTGAGCTGGTCTGCTTCTATGGTGTCCTTGGCGCTGTTGAAAACTAACGAAACCTCATTCGTACCATCCACAGTTACATTTCCGCAGCATGAGTTCTCCAACAGTGCGGTGTATGCTCGCAGGGAATCCTCTGTCAGGAATCGGAGGCTGTCTTGCATGACAAAGTTGACAAACATCATGAGGCACTTCAATTTGCTTAGCTGATACATCTCAATACTGCTTTCGTTTAGATTGAACCACCCTTTACCAATGCTTTTGAAGCTAGAGCGGATGATATTTTTCACTGTCATGGGCCATGTGTCTTTTAACATTTTCATGCCGGTTACACGAGCAGTATTTTGCTGGCCCTCAAACTCTTCAAGGGTTTGGCTCTTTGTGCTTCTCAAGTAGAATAACTCAACCTCCATCATTTTGTTGCACGTGTCCCGGAGTTGTCCAATCGCATCAATGATCTCCGGTTTTGTCAAAAATGAATTGAACGTGAAATCGCTGAAATTCTGGGGAAAGTTACTCGCAGGGATGTCCACAACTCCTTTAGCGGGAGCAGGAGGTACCGGAGGCTTTTGAGGCAAAGTGAGCGTCTTGACCATTTCAGAGTCATTGTCTGCGTGGCGCTTGTTGAACGTAATTTTGTTCATGGTGCATGTGTGGTTGATGTTCACCTCATTCAACAAGGATGTGGTGTCCAACAGCCCCTTTTTAAGCGAATCGGTATTTAAGGCTGAGGACAACACCCGATTCACTTGCTCCTGGTCTAATTGTGGAATGTCGTCCGTAGGCATGCACTCTAAAGACAGCTGGTAGCGCATAATTGCCAGAGCATCAGCTCTTGCTTGATGTGCTGCAGCAACACGATTTGCAAAGTTGAAGGGATCTTCGGCAACGAACAGAAGATCGATCCTGGCGATGCTGGTGACACCTTGTGGACATTCTGAGTCGTTGCTCACGTCCCACTCAATTTGCCACATCTCCTCATCCTGGCTGTAATCAAAAACTCTGCACGACCAGAATGCTCCATTGCTGAGTCCAAGTCCCGGAAGCCCAATCATCTCACCGTTTTCGTCCCTACCCATATCTAACCACTGCGGAACAGCACGAACCTCAAAATCCTCATCATCAAAAACGCTAAGAGGGAGGGTATTGTAAGGGCATGTGTATATGTTTGCCTGTTCATCGTCTGGAGCATCAAATGGGACACCCTTATTTCGTAGCAGCTGATGGATATCCTGCGTAGCGAAAATTTTCTTTTTCCGCTCAATTTCAATGCGGCGTGGGGGCTGCCCTGGGGCTTGTTCGAAAGGAACGTACACTTTGGGTTCCGTGGCAGATTCTGGGTATCTCTGGGTTGTTGGCTCTTTAAAATCTGAATCGTCCAAAACAGGCTGTTCCGAAACAACAGGCTTTTCCTCGGCAGGAGACTCCTCGTTGACGGGCTCACCGCCGACCTCAACCTCCGGCTCATCGTCCATTGCCAGCGTAGTATTGACGACAGTAGGCTTATATTCAAAGTGAGCGACAGGGAACCGTGCTTGCGCTACTGGTGCCCTGCCCAGATTAACTGACGCAGAGGAGGATGACAACATGAGTTTGTTAGCCCGATCAGCTACAGACGCTTCGGAGGAGGAGGAGCATAGCTCTTCGGAGTAAACGCCGCGATTCTTGAGGCTGAAGCTTTTCACAGGCACCGTAAGGCTGTTGGTACTGACAGAGGCGATAGGTGCCTTGGATTTTCCAGCCGACGGGCGGAGCGACATGCTGTGTCACTCAACTATACGGCTTGCAGTGCGAGAGAAGCTAGCCGTACG
>Ga0115100_10446094_pt1 | contig 12826 bp, 23 predicted proteins | sample MBTome_3_FD_89642 | JGI IMG/M metagenome (GOLD analysis project Ga0115100, IMG submission 89642) | Marine eukaryotic communities from Pacific Ocean to study complex ecological interactions - MBTS_2Apr14_M1_3um Metatranscriptome... | ecosystem: Environmental > Aquatic > Marine > Oceanic | place... | reverse complement strand
TTTTAAACTTGGCCAAATTATTAAAGCCGATACTTTTGCTATTGGCCAAAAAGTGAGGGTGACAGGAAAAAGTATTGGAAAAGGTTTTGCAGGTAACCAAAAACGACACAATTTTAGTCGAGGTCCAATGACACATGGTTCAAAAAACCACAGACTACCTGGAAGTGTAGGGGCTGGAAGTACTCCAGGGCGAGTATATCCTGGTAAGAAAATGGCTGGGCAGCTTGGTGGTGGAATGGTAACCCTTAAAAATACGGAAATTTTATATTTAAATCCGGAAGATAATATTCTTGTTGTTAAGGGTTCAGTTCCTGGTAAAAAGAATACTGTATTAAAAATTCAGCCACAAAAATATTAATTTTATCCGCTGTTTAACATTTTTTATGTCTTACACTCAATCTACTCAGAGAAATTTAATGGATATTGTAAAATATCCAATTCTTACAGAAAAGACAATACGGTTAATTGAACAAAATCAATATAGTTTTGCAGTGGATTCTAAGGCAGATAAGGTTGCTGTAAAATCTGCTGTAGAACAATTATTTGATGTCAAAGTAATTTCCGTAAATACTTCTTTATTACCATTAAAGAAGCGTCGCGTAGGAAAATTTATAGGAAAAAAAGCTCGTTATAAAAGAGCAATAGTCAAATTAGCATCAGAAGATTCTATTAGTTTATTCGAAGAAGATTAAATAGTTAATCAAAATTAGACGTTCTTAAATAGTTGAAATTATTATATGGCAATTCGTCTTTACAGGGCATACAGTCCAGGCACACGTTCTAAATCAGTTTCATACTTTAATGATTTATCGAATGTTAAACCAGAAAAGACTTTAACTTATGGAAAAAAAGCTTGCGGTGGAAGAAACAACCGCGGTGTTATTACGGTTAAAGGACGTGGTGGTGGACATAAAAGAAAATACCGTCTTATAGATTTCCAGCGGAAATCTGAAATAGCTGCTAAAGTTGCAACTATTGAATATGATCCTAATAGAAATGCAAGAATTGCATTGCTACATTATAAAGATGGTTCTAAAAAATACATTATTTCCCCTCGCTCTTTAAAAGTAGGGATGGAAATTTATTCTGGGGAAGGAGTGCCAATAGAAGTTGGAAATGCTATGCCTTTAGAATTAATTCCATTAGGGAGTATTATACATAACGTTGAATTAACACTTGGCAAAGGGGGTCAAATAGCACGGGCAGCTGGTACTTATGCACAATTAATTGCAAAAGAAGGTAATTTTGTTACCTTAAAGTTGCCTTCTAATGAGGTTCGGTTAGTTAATAAAAAATGTTACGCTACTTTAGGTCAAGTCGGTAATGTTGATAGTATTAACATTACTTTAGGAAAAGCCGGACGAAGTAGATGGCTTGGAAAAAAACCTAAAGTAAGAGGGGTAGTGAAAAACCCTATTGACCACCCTCATGGTGGAGGAGAAGGTCGTTCTCCTATTGGCCGACCAAAACCTGTAACACCTTGGGGTAAACCGGCATTAGGTATTAAAACGCGTAATCAAACTAAAGCAAGTAGTAAGTATATATTACGCTCAAGACGTTAACTGAATCTTTAAAAAATTTATAAAAACAATTATTTTAAAATGCCACGTTCTTTAAAAAAGGGCCCATTTGTCGCTTCCTACGTTATGGATAAAGTTGAACAAATGAATGCTAGTGGGAAGAAAGATACAATTAAAACTTGGTCACGTTCGACAACAATCTTACCTAATATGATTGGACATACATTTGCTGTTTACAATGGGAAACAACATTTACCTGTCTTTGTAAGTGATCAAATGATTGGTCATAAATTAGGAGAATTTGCTCCAAGTAGAACATTTCGTTCGCACGTAAAAAAAGATAAGAAAGGAAAACGTTAGTAAATTGCTATGCAAAAAAACGAAATTCGAGCCGTTTCTAAATACGTTAGAATGTCTCCTAGCAAAATTCGTCGTGTTCTTCGACAAATTCAAGGTAAAAGTTATTCTGAGGCGTTATTAATTTTAGAATATATGCCATATGCATCGTGTGCTCCAATTATAAAAGTTCTACGTTCTGCTACTGCAAACGCTAGAAATAATTTTGGTTTGGACGAGAAAGCCTTAGTTGTTAAGTCTGCCTTTGCCGATCAAGGCCCGACAATGAAAAGGTTTAGGCCAAGGGCGCAAGGTAGAGCCTATAGAATTTTAAAAGCGACATCACACATAACTATTGTTATGGGATCGTAAATTATAAAGCTAAAAAATAATTATAAGCATTTAGTTCGTGGGACAAAAAACGCATCCAACCGGTTTTCGAACTGGTGTAAACAAATCACATAACGCTACTTGGTTTGCCAATTATGGGGCCTATAGCGAAGTTCTTAAAGAAGATTATAAAATCAGAAAATTTTTCGAAAAAAAGTTTGAACCCCTTTATAGTAAAGCAGGGATTGCAAAACTAGAAATTAGAAGAAAGGTAAATCAACTTGAATTAATAATTCATGCTGCAAGACCTAAAGCTATTGCACTTGAAACTGATCAAACAAGCTTAATTGTAGAGCTTAAAGATAGTCTTAAAAGTTTAGTTAGTGATTCTAAACAAATTCGTATTAAAGTTTTACAGGTTGCCAGAAGTGAAAATGAAAGCTCATTAGTAGCGAGATCTATCGCTGACCAACTTGAGAAACGAGTTGCCTTTAGGAAAGCAGTAAGACAAACTACCCAAATGTTACAGAAGAGCGGAGTTAAAGGTTTCAAAATCCAAGTAGCCGGTAGATTAAATGGAGCCGAAATTGCTCGTGCTGAATGGGCACGTGAAGGAAGAGTTCCACTTCAAACTCTTCGAGCAGATATTAGTTATGCTACACACCGAGCAAATACAATATACGGGGTCCTTGGTATAAAAGTTTGGATCTTTAATAAAGAAATTTTTTAATTTAGTAATTCGTTTATACAAGTAAATTTTATGTTACTTCCAAAAAGAACAAAGTTTCGTAGACAACATCGCGGAAGATTTAAAGGAGTTTCAAAAGCGAATACTATTGTTTTTGGTGACTATGGTATTCAAGCTTTAGAACCTGTTTGGTTAACTTCTCGTCAGATAGAAGCAACGAGACGTAGTATTACAAGATATGTACGACGTACAGGAAAAATATGGATTAGGATTTTCCCTGATAAACCTATTACTGAAAGGGCAGCAGAATCTAGAATGGGTTCTGGTAAAGGTACTGTAGCTTATTGGGTTGCTGTTGTTAAGCCTGGTGCAGTGCTTTTTGAAATTAATGGTTTAAACAAAGAAATGGCTTATAAAGTTTTAAAGTTAGCTTCTTATAAGCTTCCTATTAGAACAAAAATTTTAGAAAAAGTTTAATACCCATTATGATAGCACTTTAAAAAAATTTAATTCTGTTATCTTTTTAAATTTAAAATTTTGAAATTAATGGCCGTAAAAGAAAAAGTTGGGATTGTTGTTAGTGACAAAATGAAAGATACAAGCATCGTTGCTGTGAATGATCGTATTATTCACAAGCGATACAAAAAAGTTGTTACTAGAACAAAGCGATATGCAGTTCATGATTCTACATTTAATGCCTCGATAGGAGATCAAGTACGTATCCGTGAAACTAAACCTATTAGTAAAACAAAAAATTGGGTTTTAATTAATGTTTTAAGAAAATCAGCCACATAAAAAATGATACAACCACAAACTTGTTTAAGAGTAGCAGATAACAGTGGGGCTAAAAATCTAATGTGTATTCGAGTCTTAGGCAGTAATCGAAGATATGGTCACGTTGGTGATGTTATCATTGGTGTTGTTAAAGACGCTACACCAAATCTTACCGTTAAGCGTTCAGATGTTGTTCGAGCTGTTATTGTTAGAACTAAGCAATCTATTCGCCGTCAAGATGGATCTAGATTACGTTTTGATGATAATGCTTCTGTGATAATAAATAAAGAAAATAATCCTCGTGGCACTAGGGTATTTGGTCCGATCGCACGCGAATTAAAAGAAAAAGGTTTTACTAAAATTGTTTCATTAGCTCCAGAAGTACTGTAACAAAAGTTTTAAACTTTCTAGAAGTAAATTTTATTTATTATGAAATTAAATTTAAAAAGCTTATATAAGCAGAAAATTGTTCCTGCTTTAATAGAAGAATTTGGTTATAAAAATATTGAACAAGTACCTAAACTGGTCAAAATATCTGTTAATAGAGGAGTAGGAGAAGCTTCAAAAAATTCCAAAGAATTAGATTCTAGTATTGAAGAACTTAATTTAATTGTTGGACAACGACCAACAATAAATAAAGCTTCAAAATCTGTTGCCGGATTTAAAATTCGTGATGGTATGGAAATTGGAACATCGGTTACTTTAAGAAAGGAACAAATGTATACATTCCTGACTAAATTAATTCATATTGTTTTACCACGAATAAGAGATTTTCGCGGTATCAACCCGAATGGATTCGATGGAAGAGGAAATTATAATTTAGGGTTAAAAGAACAGTTAATTTTTCCTGAAATATCTTATGATGACGTAACTCAAGTCCGTGGTTTGGATATTTCTATTGTAACAACTGCAAAAACGGATGAGGAAGCTCGTGCTTTACTAAAGTCGTTCGGAATGCCGTTTAAAGCAGCTTAGTTTTTAATTATCTTAAAAATTTTAAATGACCACTGATACTATAGCTGATATGTTAACTAGAATTCGCAACGCGAATTTAGCAAAGCATCAAATTGTACAAATACCTTCAACAAAAGTTACTCGAAATATTAGTAAAGTTTTATTTGAGGAAGGTTTAATAAATTCTTTTGAAGAATTACGGAATGGTTTAAATAGTTCACTTCTTTTATCGCTTAAATACGATGGTAAAGAGCGTAAGCCTTGTATTGAAAAAATTCAACGTGTAAGTAAACCAGGCCTTAGAGTTTATAGTGGATCTAAAAAGATGCCCCGAATTTTGGGTGGCTTTGGAACTTTAATTGTTTCAACTTCACGTGGTTTAATGACAGATCAACAAGCTCGTAAAGAAGGTGTTGGTGGTGAACTGTTATGTTATATTTGGTAAATTTCAATTAAAAAATGTCTCGTATCGGTAAGCAATTTATAGATGTACCAGAAAAAGTTAAAGTAAAGTTGGATGGGCAAAAAATTTTAGTTGATGGTCCTAAGGGAAGTCTTTCTAGAATCCTACCTTCTTTAGTTTGTTGTACTTTAGATGAAGACAACAAAAAATTATTTGTAGAAAAAACGCAAGATACAAAACTATCTCAAGCACTTTATGGACTTTCAAGAACACTTGTAGCAAATATGGTTACGGGGGTTTCTATTGGTTTCGAAAAAAGGTTGCAAATTACTGGAGTAGGTTACAGAGCACAACTCGATGGAAAAGATCTTGTACTAAATATGGGATATAGTCATCCAGTAAAAATGATTACTCCAACAGAACTATCTGTTAAAGTAGAAAACCCAACAAGTGTTGTAGTTTCAGGAATGCAAAAAGATATGGTCGGAGAGTTTGCAGCAAAAATTAGATCTGTACGTCCACCGGAACCTTACAAAGGCAAAGGTATTGCTTATGAAGGTGAAGTTATAAGGCGTAAAGCAGGAAAAACGGGTAAGTAATCATTTCTAAAATATTTATTTTTTTATGGGTCCTAAAAAAACACTTAAGTCCAAATCCGAATGGTTAGAACGCGTTGTAGCTATTGAACGTGTAACAAAAGTTGTAAAAGGCGGAAAAAAAATGAGTTTCCGAGCTATTATTGTAGTCGGGAATGAACAAGGCAAAGTTGGTGTTGGTGTTGGTAAAGCAGGAGATGTTATTACTGCTGTACGAAAAGGGGTAACAGATGGTAAAAAGCATATAGTAAATGTTCCTCTGACTAGTTCAAATTCTATACCTCACCCTACAACTGGTCGATTTGGAGCCGCAAAACTTGTATTACGTCCTTCTGCTCCAGGTTCTGGTGTAATTGCAGGGAGTTCAATAAGAACGGTACTAGAACTTGCAGGTATTAAAAATATTTTATCTAAACAATTAGGTTCAAATAACCTATTGAATAATGCAAGAGCAACTATTGATGGTCTAAGCACACTAAAGTCCTATAGCGGCCGAGTATAAATTTCATAAATAAATGGAAATCTCAGAAACAATTAATTTGTTGCGAAAAAAAATTCTTAAAATATTCGGTTTTTTAATTCTTATTAGATTGGGGCTTTACATACCTATTCCTAATGTAGATTTAGATATTTTTTCGCAAAATCAGGTATCTAATCCTTTATTTGGACTTGCAAAAAATTTAACAGGAAGTTCATTTTTGGGAATTGGATCTTTAGGTATTTTGCCATATATAAATTCCTCGATTGTAATACAACTTTTAACACCAATTATACCGTCCTTAGAACGCTTGCAAAAAGAAGAGGGCGAATTAGGTCGTCAACAAATTACTAAATATACAAGATATTTAACTTTAGGTTGGGCAATAGTTTTAAGTACAGGTGTTGCATTTATTTTGGTAAAACCAGTTATTTTTAATTGGAATGTAGTTTTAGCATTAAAAATTATCTTTTCGTTAACTACAGGGTCAATGCTTTCCATGTGGTTTGCAGAACTTATAACCAAGGAAGATCTAGGAAATGGTTCTTCAATGATAATTTTTATAAATATTATTGGAGGATTGCCAGCAAATATTACGGAATTTACTTCTAATATAGAAAATTCATCTTCAGTAAATAACTTTGCTGCACTATTTTTAGCCTATGCTATATATCTTGTTATTGTAGCAATAATCGTTTTAGTTCAAGACTCCTATAAGCGAGTTAACATAGTTTCTGCACGTCAGTTAAACTTTAATTATTTAGAACAATCACCTACAAGATCAGAATTTAAAAATAGTTATATTCCTATCAAACTTAATCAAGGTGGGATAATGCCGCTTGTTTTTAGTACAACAATTGCGACGTTTTTATTTTATCCACTACAGTTAGGCTTATCAAAAATTTTCCCTGCGGAAGGTGGACAATTAACAAATTTTTTAGTTTTATCATCTTTTGTTTTAAATCTTATTTTGGTGGTTTTCTTTAGCACATTTTACGCGCTTTTAGTATTAAAACCTAAAGACTTATCTGAAAATTTAACAAAGATGGCTTACAGCATTCCCGGATTAAAACAAGGTAAAGAAACAACTCGACACCTTGAGCAAATAATAAGTCGTTTAGCTTTTATGGGCGGATTATTTTTAGCTTTTCTGGCATTTTTCCCTCTTCTTGTAGGTAATTTATTTCAATTTAATATTTTTAAAAATTTAACATCTCTTATAATTCTAATTGGTGTGATAACTGATGTAACTTCTCAAGTAAAAGGATATTTAGTTTCTCAAAATTATGAGAGTTTCAAAAAAGCGTAGACTTTTTCTTTTAAGTAAGTTAGCATAAATCTGTAGAAGTATCATAATCAGCAAAATTTATTTTTGTTATTTGATATATTATACAAATTTTCATTTGATTCCAAAAAGATGGAATCTATGATTTTAATCAACTTTAATTTAAACCTATGAAAGTAGTTAGTTCAATAGGTAATCTGAAAAATCGATCAAAAGATTGTCAAGTTGTAAAACGTCGTGGACGAATCTATTTAATTTGCAAATCAGATCCTAGACTTAAAGTTCGACAAGGTCGAGCAAAAATGAAACGTAAATAAAATTATTTAGCAAATGGCACGTATTTCAGGAGTAGATCTTCCGCGTAATAAGCGGGTTGAAATTGGATTAACATATGTGTTTGGAATAGGTAGTACTAGCGCAACTCAAATCGTAAAAGCAGCTAATGTATCACCAAGCACACGATGTAATGACTTAACCGATGAAGAAGTCACTCGCATAAGGGCAATAATCGATGAAGATTATCAAACAGAAGGTGATTTAAGAAGGTTTATTTCTCAAAATGTAAAGAGATTAACAGAAATTGGATCCGCAAAAGGTCGACGTCATCGAGTAGGACTTCCTGTCCGTGGTCAAAGAACACGTACGAATGCAAGAACTCGAAAAGGGAAAATCAAAATTCCAGTTGCAAAGAAAAAATAACAAACTTTATGCATGTTAATTTAATATGGTCAAACAATTAAAGCGATCTTCTGGGAAAAAATCAAAAAAAACAGTAACGAGTGGTGTTGTTCACATTAAATCAACCTTTAATAATACGATTGTAAATATTACCGATCAGCAAGGAAATACTTTATTCTGGGCATCTGCAGGGGGTAGTGGTTTTAAAGGGGCAAAAAAAGGTACTCCTTTTGCGGCACAATCCGCCGCTGAAAAAGTAGCTTCGATAGCTTATGAACAAGGAATGCGTCAAGCGGAGGTTGTGGTTAGTGGTCCTGGAAGTGGTCGAGAAACTGCAATTCGTGCGTTACAAGGATGTGGTTTACAAGTTTTAGTTATTAAAGATATTACACCAGTCCCTCATAACGGTTGCCGTCCTCCAAAAAAACGACGTGTTTAGTTATAAAGCCTTTAATGTGCACATAACTTTAATTTTTAAAAATTTTCTATAAATTTTATCTAAGTTATTTAAGCCATGTTTCAAGTTCAATGCTTAAAATCTACAATTAACGAACCAACAGAATTGTATTCTAAGTATTCGATCGGACCTTTTTTAAAGGGGCAGAGTACAACAGTTGGTAATGCATTGAGAAGGGTATTATTATCGAATTTACAAGGTTTAGCAATATCAGGTGTTCGTATTACAAAAATTGATCATGAGTTTTCGACCATTTTCAATGTTAAAGAGGATGTTGTAGACATTCTGCTTAATTTAAAGCAAATAATTTTAAAAGGCGACATTACAGAACCTGTTTTAGCACGTCTTAATGTTAAAGAAGAAGGTATTGTAGTTGCAAATGATATCAAATTACCAGATCATATTACCTTAGTTGATCCCCGCCAATATATTGCTAGCTTAACTAATAAAGGTAATTTGGAAATGGAATTTCTTATTACTAAAGGCCAAAATTATTTTACAAATACGAAATTAAATTACACAATACCTGAGAATTTTCTCGCTGTTGATGCTGTTTTTATGCCTGTAACAAAAGTTAATTTTTTTGTAGAGACGTCAAGAAGCAGTCTAGCCTTTGAATTAGAAAGTTTAATTTTAGAAATTTGGACCAATGGTAGTATTCAGCCAGATGAAGCTTTAAGTTTGTCAGCAGAAATATTGGAAAATACATTTGGACTTTTAAAAGTAACTAATACGTTTTCATCTCCATCTCCGAATATAGAAACCCACGCTCAAGAGGAAAAATCAGAATACTTAGAAACAGTTTTTATTGAAGAATTAGAATTGTCGGTAAGAGCTTACAATTGCTTAAAGCGTGCAAATGTACATACCTTATCAGATTTGCTTCAATATTCTTCGGATGATCTATTAGAATTCAAAAATTTTGGTCAAAAGTCGGCAGATGAAGTTTGTGAGAACTTAAAAACACGTTTTGATCTAGATCTTCGGAAATAAAAGATAAGGAATTTAATAAACGACTGTTAAAAGGCAAGATTTAATTGTATAGCATTAATATTTATAAAAGCTAAACATTAAATAAAATCTTTGAACTTAATTTAAAAAACGATTGCAATAAATTTATATTACATTATGTCTTTATCAGCTTCAGAAACGAAGTCGGCTTATTTTGGGATAGGGCGTAGAAAAACCTCCGTAGCTAAAGTTATATTAGTTCCCGGAACAGGTGCAATGGTAGTAAACCATAAACAAGGAGAGAAATACTTGCAATTTAATTCCCAATATATTAATGCTTCAAAAGGTCCTCTTACTATCTTAGGGCTAGAAAATATGTACGATATATACGTAAATACTCATGGTGGAGGTTTAAAAGGACAAGCTGATGCCATCAAGTTAGGGGTTGCAAGAGCTTTATGTTATATGTCGCCTGAAAACCGGGCCTCGCTAAAATCTGAAGGGGTTTTAACTCGAGATTCTCGTCGTAAGGAAAGAAAAAAATATGGATTGAAAAAAGCTAGAAAGGCTCCTCAATTCTCTAAACGTTAAAAAGAATAAAAAAGAATGCCGAAAACATCAATACATCCTGATTGGTATCCTAATGCAAAAGTTTATTGTGATGGGCAATTAATTTTGAAAGTAGGTTCAACCAAAGAAAGATTAAATGTGGATATTTGGTCGGGGAATCATCCATTTTATACAGGTTCTCAAAAAATTTTAGATACAGAAGGACGTGTCGAACGCTTTATGCGTAAATACGGTATTGAAAACCAGACTGAAAATTAATTTTTATGCCAACAATACAACAACTAGTTAGATTTGAAAGGGTTGCTAACAAAAAAAAGACAAAATCACCTGCACTAAAGTCTTGTCCTCAAAGAAGGGGAGTTTGCACTCGTGTTTACACAACAACTCCAAAAAAACCGAATTCAGCCTTACGTAAAGTTGCGCGTGTGAGGCTAACTTCGGGATTTGAAGTTACAGCCTATATACCAGGTATTGGCCACAATATTCAGGAACACTCGGTTGTATTAATTCGTGGTGGTCGTGTTAAAGATTTACCGGGCTGTCGTTATCACGTAGTTCGAGGTACACTTGATGCGGCTGGAGTAAAAGATCGAAAGCAAAGTAGATCAAAATATGGAGGTAAAAAACCTAAGGGATAGTAACAAATTTAATATAATTAAAACTAACAATGTCACGCAGAAGTAGAGCTCAAAGAACGTTAGCAGAACCAGATCCTATATACAGCAGTAGAGTAGTAACTTTATTAGTAAGCAGAATACTACAATCGGGCAAAAAATCACTTGCTCAAAAAATTGTTTATGATGCATTAGAAATTATTTCTACAAAAACGGAAGAAAATCCAGTATTAGTTTTAGAAAAGGCTGTAAAAAATGTTACACCTCAGGTGGAAGTTAAAGCTCGAAGAGTTGGAGGATCAACTTACCAAGTACCTATTGAAATTCGAGCTTACAGAGGGATTAACGTATCTTTAAAATGGATTACTGAATTTGCTCGAGCACGTTCCGGTAAAAGTATGGCTATGAAACTTTCAAATGAAATATTAGACGCTGCAAAAGAAACCGGTAATAGTGTAAGAAGAAAAGAACAAACTCATAAAATGGCTGATGCTAATAAAGCATTTGCACATTTCAGGTATTAAATAAATTTTGATATCCTTCCCAGAATCTTAATAAAATTCTCGCCAAAAGTATTTAAATATAAACAAAATTAAAGTAAAAAATTATTTTCTAAATTTTCTATGGCACGCGAAAAATTTGAAAGATCAAAGCCGCACATTAATATTGGTACTATTGGCCACGTAGATCATGGTAAAACTACCTTAACGGCAGCAATTTCGGCAACATTAGCAATTCACAATGCAGACGCTACAAAAAAGTTTGACGAAATCGATTCCGCGCCAGAAGAAAAAGCACGTGGTATTACAATTAATACTGCCCACGTAGAGTATGAGACAGCAGATCGCCATTATGCTCACGTTGATTGTCCTGGTCACGCCGATTATGTGAAAAACATGATTACAGGAGCAGCACAAATGGATGGAGGAATTCTTGTTGTGTCAGCAGCAGATGGTCCTATGCCTCAGACTAGAGAGCACATCCTACTTGCAAAGCAAGTAGGTGTACCTTACCTTGTAGTATTCCTAAACAAAGCAGATCAAGTAGATGATGAAGAACTTTTAGAATTAGTTCAACTAGAGGTTCAAGAACTTTTAGAAAGTTATGATTTCCCTGGTGATGAAATTCCTTTTGTTTCTGGTTCTGCATTATTAGCATTACAAGCTGTTGAAGGTGGACCTAAAGAAAGAGGTGCTGATAAGTGGGTCGATCTTATTTACAAATTAATGGATGAAGTTGATAGCTATATTCCAACTCCAGAACGTGATACAGAAAAAACCTTCTTAATGGCAATTGAGGACGTATTCTCTATTACAGGTCGTGGTACTGTAGCAACAGGTCGAATTGAAAGAGGTATGGTTTCTGTTGGAGATTCCGTAGAATTAGTAGGTTTAAAAGATACAAAATCGACAACTGTTACCGGAATTGAAATGTTCCAAAAAAACTCTTGATCAAGGTATGGCAGGAGATAATGTAGGTATTCTTATCCGTGGTATCCAAAAGACAGAAATCGAGAGAGGTATGGTACTCGCATTACCTGGTAGTATTACACCTCATAAAAAATTCGAAGCTGAAGTTTATATTTTAAACAAGGATGAAGGTGGACGTCATACTCCATTCTTTACAGGTTACCGACCACAATTTTATGTTAGAACAACCGACGTTACCGGTACAATTATACAATTTACAGGTGATGATGGAAGTGTTGCTGAAATGGTAATGCCTGGCGATAGAATTAAAATGACTGCGGAACTTATTAACCCAATTGCTATTGAGCAAGGTATGCGTTTTGCAATCCGTGAAGGAGGAAGAACAGTAGGTGCTGGTGTAGTATCGAAAATTATCGAGTAAAATAAAAAAAATGAGTTCATTGAAACTTCCAAAACTTCGTATAAGTATTAAAGCATATGAGTCCGCGATTCTAGATAATGCTTGTGTGAAGATTGTGGATGCAGTTAAATCAAGTGGTATTGAAACCGTTGGTCCTATACCATTACCCACAAAACTTCGAAGATATTGTGTTTTAACGTCGCCTCATGTAAATAAGAAGGCACGAGATCATTTTGAAATAAGAACACATAAAAGAATTATTGATGTTTACAAACCTACAGAAACTACCCTGGAAAACTTAAAGAGTTTAGATATTTCAGCAAGTGTTGATGTAGAAGTTAAAAATTTCTAATAAAAAAAAT
>Ga0115100_10074667_pt1 | contig 12943 bp, 1 predicted proteins | sample MBTome_3_FD_89642 | JGI IMG/M metagenome (GOLD analysis project Ga0115100, IMG submission 89642) | Marine eukaryotic communities from Pacific Ocean to study complex ecological interactions - MBTS_2Apr14_M1_3um Metatranscriptome... | ecosystem: Environmental > Aquatic > Marine > Oceanic | place... | reverse complement strand
TCAGAGCGGGTGTTGTCAACAGTGAGAGCGCTCACTCGGATAGACCTTCCTTGTGGTTCTTCTGTGATCGTCATGTAATCTTGAGAGTCATCCAACAGCTTGCCATCTAAGTACCACTTGATAGCGAATACTGTGTTGTCTTCACCAGTGGCTTTACATTGGAACTTTTCACTTTCATCCGTTATTATGACCTTCGAAGCTAGACCCTCCATCAGCTCTCGTTTATAAACAGTAGCATCCTGTGTAGTGAGCACTTCAGTGGACTTATCTCCGAACTCAAGTTTTGCAGAAACAGTAAACGGCTGTATACCGAAACTGAAGGCAGTCATTTTGAACGACAATTTGAAGGTAACAGCGTTATTGTTCCATGCGGAAGATACAGAGGGTGTCAGTTGGGTGTTGGTACCCGCGTCGTACTCGGCACCAGCAATGTACCACGTGATGGTTGGTTCGAAGGTACCCTCGAATTTCACCTCGATGTGTTCAGGGCTGAAGTAACGTGTCTCAATCTGCGTCATTGAGAAAATAACAAGATTAGTAGATTTAGCGATGGCGGGTCCACTGTTGAAGTTGAAGGTACAAGTGTACTGTCCACCATCTGTTCCATCTAATGTATAGGTGCTTACAACTGTTCTTAGTTCGTCTTCGTAATTGCTTGTTATGATCTTAGTTGCTGGATCGATTACACCGTTAGGTCCTGTCCACTGAACAGAAGAAACGTCGTTATCTCCCTTGTAAGTGCAAACAAAGGCTTCTGTAGCCGTCTTCATAACAGTTTCGTCACCGAATGATGTTGATACCTGTCTCACAACAAGTTTTGCATCTTCAGATTCGAAGCCGTCGTTTGTAACGTCGCCAACCTTCGCGGATACTTTACAGTGATAGGCTCCATCGTCAGAAAATTGAGGATCGGCTATGTCGTAGGTGGAAGTGGCTGCATTTCCAGTATCCGTGTAGACAGGTGTGTCTGATCCGACCTTGTACCAAACATAGTTGGGTGTCCCAGTATTACCAGTTACTCCACATGTCAGGGAAGTTGCTACTCCAACTTCAGCGTAAACGTCAGTTGGGTTCGTGATTTCAAACACGTCGAGGGTAGCGGTGATGGCTGATTGGCCCTGGGTCGCATCTGTGGCAGTACATGTGTATGTGGTATCCTCTGTTGGGGTTACGGTCAGTTCACTTTCCTGTTCGTCGTTCTCGTCCCTCACTGCTTCAGAGAGAGCGTTCACCACCTTCGAGTCCTTATCAGTCCATGTAAAGCTGAAGGCAGAAGTGACGTCAGTAACTTTGCATGTAAGGACTGATTCTACTCCAGACTTCACCTCTTTGTTTGTCACGGACAGACCATAAGCATCTAAAGTAAACGTAGCAGACAATGACTTGAATGTACACACGTACACTCCTTCATTGTCCTTCGAGACGCTAGCGAATGACAAAGTGCTCGTTTGCTCATCTTTATCGGAGTCGAACGTTCCCGCACTATAGAAGGCTGCGTCAGTGAACGACTCTCCATCCTTAGTCCAAGTTACTGTTCCTTCGCTGTCGATCTTACAAGCAATGCTTGCACTCTTTCCTACTTCCGCGTAAACAGCTCCGGCAGCCAGAGGGGTCGGCTCCAGTCCTTGGATCTTGAGAATGATCCTGTGTTCGGAGACTCGGAGGATGCTACCATCATTATCCAGTCTACACGAGTATTCCCCGATATCCGCGGATGTGAAGCTGGCAATAGTAAGTTCTGATGAAATTACGTTAGCCCTCAAAACTTCTTCAAATGTGTTGGTCAGTTCAGTTGCTCCTTTGTACCAGAAAATGTCCAGTGAAGTATCACTTTTAACTGTACAAGTAAGGATAATTTTCTGGGCGGGAGCTTCTGTTATAGGAGATGAAGTGTGTTGCGGCATCTGGAGCAAAGCTGCAACGATATCGGCTTTCGCGGTTCCTTTTTCGGATGGCATCTCAGCAAAATCAAATTCACAAGTATATTCGCCATCGTCAGCAGAAGAAGGATTCGACTTGGTGAGTATAGCTTGCTTGCTATCAATCAGCTCCAAACCGAAGTCAGTAATTTGATCAGTGACGGTAGTTGCCGCAGCATCAGCTGTTGCTTTGTGCGACCATGTTACAGATGACGGGGTTTCCTTTCCCACGAAGTCACATGTTATCTTGAAGTTTGCGTTGGTGTGAACGTATTGCGAGGCTTGGTCAACAGTTGCCACTCTGACATGAACCTGGATACTCTCAACGTATTTTTCCGTATCAGAATATTTGAAACCGCAGGTATACAATTCGGCAAACTTTGGATCGTCTATTCCTTTCAAGGAAAGAGTTGTTGTTCGTTTCCCGTCAGCTCCATTTTCTCCTAATTCCACGAGGTAATCAGTGGCCATGGTGAGACCATCTATCTGAGTCCATTCAACTGATGTTGGACCAGTGCCTCCCTTCGTGAAGTCGAATACGCAGGATAAAGTGACATCTTGCCCGGTTGAGTAGGTAGTTGAACTCTGTGTTTCAATTTCCCTGAAGTGTAGAGAGGTGACAGTCTCCAGTCCAGCAACACTGTCGGGGAAGGTGTCTCCTGCGTCGAACTGAACAGCACATGTAAACGTAACCACATCAGTGTATTTGGACTTGTCGACACTCAGAGTGGAGGTTATGGAGTTGGTGTTACTATCCCAGGAGGAGGCGGGGATAGAGTAAGCAGATCCGGCTGTTGTGTCCACTTCTTGGTTCGCAGCTGTGTACCATTTTACTGAGGCTGGTTCGAAGGTGCCGAAGAAGGTACAGTCGAGTGATTCTTCGTTGATCGTTATGGCATCAAACATTCCCAAAACAGCGATGGTGACCTTAGTTTTCTTAGACAGAGGAGTGATGGTGTTTTTGTCGAAGTTGAAAGTACAGGTGTAGTCACCTCCGTCCTTCCCTTCTACCCCAGTGAACGTGTATGTGCTCACTTTGGTTTGGTCGTTTTCGTTATAGTCACCCGTTTCCACCTTGGAAGCATCGACAGAAGCACCACCTTGACCAGTCCAGACTACGCTAGAAACATCGTTATCTCCCTTATACGTACATACCAGGGTATCAGTAGCTGTCTTTACCGTCGTCTCGTCTCCGAACGAGGTCGTCAGCTGCTTCATGATCAGCTCAGTTGTGGCTGATTCAAACACATCGTTTGTAAAGTCGCCAACTTTCATGGCAACTGTACATTTATAGGCCCCGTCGTCAGAAAATTGAGGATCGGCTATGTCGTAGGTGGAAGTGGCTGCATTTCCAGTATCCGTGTAGACAGGTGTGTCTGATCCGACCTTGTACCAAACATAGTTGGGTGTTCCAGTATTACCAGTTACTCCACATGTCAGGGATGTTGCTACTCCAACTTGAGCCATAACTTCTGTAGGATCCGTTATTTCAAAGACATTCAGAATAATGGTATCCTCAATTGTTCCCTTTCCTAGGGGATCGGTAGCGGTGCACTTATAGGTAGTATCTTGGGTCGGGGTAACTGTGATCTTGCTGTTTTGGACGTTATTTGAGTCCGGTTGTGAGTCTGTAACAGAGTTTACCGCACCGTCAGCCGAATCAGTCCATGCGAACGAAAACACTTTATTGCTGCCAGTTACACTGCAGATCAACTCAGTCGCTTCTCCTGACTTCACCTCTTTGTTTTGTACTTCAAAACCGAAAGCGTCCAAAGTGAAGGTGGCGGTCAAAGTCTTGAAGGTACATACATAAACACCCTCATTTGCAACAGTTACACTTGAGAAAGTGAGAGTGCTGGTTGTGGAATCATCTTGTGAGTTGTATGTTCCTGCGCTATAGATAGCAGCATCATCAAAAGCTGCGCCATCTTTAGTCCACGTGACGGTGCCTTCATTGTCGATCTTACAGGCGATAGTTGTACTTTTAGTTTCCTCAATGTAGATACTTCCAGCAGCTTCTGGAGTTGTGTCTAGACCTTGGATCTTGAGAATAACGCTGTCCTGGGTGACCTGGCTGGTGGACCCATCCTTGTCTAGTCTACAGCTGTATTCGCCAGCGTCAGAGTTAGCGAAGCTATCTATTGTCAGAGTTGTCTTGACAATCTTCGTAGACTCGTCAAACTCCTCGAGAAGGTTTTTCAAATATGTATCACCTTGGTACCAGTAAATATCTATAGTTACATCGTTGACAACAGTACAAGTCAAGTCGACCTTAATTCCAGGTGGTTCGTTTATCGGTGACAAGTCCTTTTGTGGCATCTGTAACAGAGCAACGATGACATTTTGCGTTCCGGTTGGCTTCAAAGAGGGGTTAGTAGCAAACTCCCATTCGCAATCATATTCGCCATTGTCATCAGTTGTATGCGGGCCTTTAGTGAGCACAGCCTCTGTATTATCTTTAACCAAAGCCAGGTCAAAGTTATCAGATCCTGAGGTTATTGGAGAGTACCCGGAGTCGTTGGGTCCTTTGTAGGACCACTTCACACCAGTAGGTTTCTCAGCTCCAACGAATGAACAGATTATCTTGAAGTTGGCGTTGGTGTGGTAGTATTTGATTGGGTCCACGTTCACCACTCTAACTGCGACTTCTATACCCTCTGACTCGTACTTTTCAGTGTCAGAATATTCGAAATGACAAGTGTACATCTGGGCATATTTGATATCGTCGATAGCTTTCAGTGTCAAAGTCGTCGTTCGCTTACCGTCAGCTTCATTCGTTCCTAAATCGACGGTATATTCGTCATTCTCAGTTAGATCGCTTAGATCAGACCATTTCACAGTTGTAGGTCCTGTACCACCCTTGATGAAATCGAATACACATGAAAGGACAATGTCCTCTCCAGTTGTATATGTTGTTGTACTCTTCTCCTTGATTTCTCGGAAGTGAAGAGCAGTGGTGGTTTCCAGGGGATCAGTAACGGCAGCATCATCAAATGTGATCTTACAAGTTATACTGGCCAGTTCCAGGTACTTGGACTTGTCAATGTTAAGAGTGGAGATCATTGAGTTGACAGTCCAGCCTCCGGGGGTCACACTGTAGGGAGAGCTCCCTCCTACTACTAACTCCTGGCCATCTGCACTGTGCCATTTGATTGTCGGTTGGTTTGTTCCTTCGAACTCGCATATAAGAGAGTTCTCGTTGAGAGTCAAAGCAGGCCAAGCGGTCAGGAAGTGTACGGCGACAGTGGTCTCCAAGCTGATGGGATCACCAACTTTAAAACTATATTCACACTTGTAAATGCCTCCCTCCGTCTTATCAGGCACAGGATCAGTATAAGTAGTCTTCTGTAACGTGTTGGTCGTGTCAAAGTTAGCATTATCAAACAATTTGCTGTCGTCTACTTCCTCCGATCCAATGAACCACTTCATTGATTCCAGTTCGTCTTCTGTCTTGACTTTGAGATCACAGACCAGACTGACGGTGTCTCCCACATGGATGTATTGTGTAGGGTAGGCAGAGGTTACAAGTTCTCTGACGAATAAAGTCCTGATCTCTGATTCAAAGGTGCTGGCCTCAGTCGCACCAGATGCGGTCTCCTGGTACTGAAGCTGGCAGTAGTACTGATCACCACTCTGAGCAAACAGTACGTTCGTCAGAGTGAAGGTGGACTTGCCCTTCTGGCTGTTGTCTATATCTGATGATTGTGTCTGCTCGGTATCAGCCTGTCCGTTAGTTGGGTTCTTCTTGAACCACTTAGCCAGCACAGCAGCATCGGAGAATGTGTTGTAGTCACATGACAATACCGCAGTTTCCCCGGATTTCTTTCCGACATCAGGAGATATGGTCACACCGACAACGTCAATCCTGGCCTTCCCACTGACTTTGTTACCTTCACCCTCTCCGTACTTCACTGTGCAGGTATACTCCTTACTGTCCTCAATTGTGAGGCTTGCGAACGAGAGAGTGCTGGTTCTGGTACCGGCTTTGTTGTCAAAGTCTCCAAGCACAGCAGTGAGAGCAGTGTCAGGAGCATCAGCAGCAAACCATTCTATCGTCATGCTAGCATCTCCATCACCAGTACACACCAGGTTTTGGGATTCTCCTACTTCATTAATCGCGTATTTGACGTCGATTGTAACACCAGACACAGAAACCGTGACCTCCTCGCTCTGAACCGGAGAGAGGGGGTACTCTCCAGAGGTCACCTTGCAGGTAAAAGTAGCATCATCCTGTACGTTGTACAGGGTCATCTTAGCGGTCTGGGTGGTAGCATCCGCAGCTATCGGAGCTCCTGTTTCAATAAGACGGACGTTAGCTTCTGATGCCAGGTCGTCGGTTCCGTCGTTGAACACGACGGTGACAGCTTGAGTGATGTCACTGATTTCGCAAGTAACGACAGCGTCTTCTCCCACCTTGCCTTTAGCGTTTGTCGGTGTTATCTCAAACACATTAAGCTTGACAATCACCGGATCAGATTTGACTCCGAGAGGATCAGTCAGGGTACAAGTGTAAGTTGTATCAGCTTGCGGAGCTGACAATGTTAGCTCACTCTTCTGGTTATTACTCCCGTCTACCACGCTCTCAGATTGAGCTGTCACTGGTTGGCTTGATGCATCAATCCAAGCGAAGGTGAATGGTTTTGTGACTGCTTTCACCATGCAAGTAAGAACTGTTGTCGTATCAGTCTTTACTTCTTTGCTAACAACCTCCACCTCGTAAACATCAACAGTCATGGTATCCTGAAGAGAGTCATCACCGGAGTGCTCGCAAACATAGTTGCCATCATTAGCAGTATCCACTCTCTCTATGGTGATGGTGCTGGTGATAGAGTGGGTGTCTTTGTCCCAAGTAGCACCTGCCACCACCCCTGTGGTGTACGCTAATCCGTTGTAGGTCCACTCGATCTCCGTGGCACTATCTCCGATAGCTGTACACGAGATGGACAGCTCCTTTCCCTTTTCAATGTACAATACGTCCTCCAGGCCAGATATTGCCATTTGAGTGACGGTAGTTGCAGAAGAAGTGATGGAGTTGTCTGTTCCCACTCCATCTCCGGAGAAAGTAAACTTACAAGAGTAGCTCTTCTCCAGCATATCGTCAGTAAAGGATATACTCAAGGAGCTCACGTACACGTCTGCAGCGTTAGTTGCCCCGTTGAAAAACTTGTCACCGCTAACATCAGGTTCACCACCATCGTTAACCAACCACACTACAGCAACGTTAACTCCCGGTTGACCGTAGCTAGATTTGCAGGTTAACCTCACATCCATACCATCTGCTCCAAAGGTCTTGGCGGGTGGTTGCAGGACAAAATCAAGAGTTTTGAGGGTGACAGATGTGGAGGAGATCTCCTTGTGGGTAGAAACATCAGCGTCATCAGAAGAAGAGCAGGACCAGGCCCCATCATGGTCAGCAGCTACTAGTGCTGCGATGGTGTAAGTCGACTTCAACACACCGTCGACCAGGGAGGGACTAGCCACGTTCTGTTTGAGAACACCATCTTTGAACCAGTACATCTTTGCATTGGGAACATCAGTTTTCATGGTGCACTCTAAAGATAGGGCTCCACCTACAGCTCCGAAGTAATTCTCCGGTTGCGTCATGGTCAGCAATCCTACAGTGATGGTAGTGGAAGCAAATGGAGGATCTCCTGCAACCTCCATCGTGAACTTGCACGTGTAAACTCCATCGTCAGCCGAATTGGGGTTGGTCTTAGTCAGCTCGGCCTTCTTTTCTCCAATCGTGTACACAAGAGTGTAGTCGTCCGTGGCTGTAACCAGGGGTTTGTCTCCGAGGGTCCATGTTACATCACTTGGTGTCTCCTGACCCGCGAATGTGCACGTGACAGAAAATCCGTCGTTCGTGTGGATGTAAGCTTTGGTGTCGGGCACTATGGTTATCAATCGTGTTACTATCACTATTTCACCATCGTATTTCTCCGAGTCGTCATACACAAACGAGCAGGTGTAGGTACCATCAAACTTGGCATTATCAGTACTAGGGAAGGTTAGTGTAGTGGTACGAGTACCGTCTATGTTGGTATTCTCGTCGATCTTCTTCTCGGCGTCCGTTATCGAGGCGTCAATTCCTTTCCATTCGACCGAGGCAGGACCGGTACCAGATACTCCGAAGAAGAGGACACATTCCAAGATGACCTCCTCTCCCATTGTATAGGTTTTATCGTTTATGGAAGAAATTTCTCGCTTGTGGATCATCGTATTAGTCTCCAGTGGGTCGTCCAATCCTGTAAACTCAAGTTTACACGTGACCGAGGTAGCGTCTGTTACCTTAACTAAATCGATGTTCAGTTTAGCGGACACAGCATTTGCGACCCAGGACCCAGGGTCGAGTGTGTAAGCAGAAAATTCACTTTGGGTAGGATCGATATTTGTCATTGTTGGCTGGGATTGTCCCGATGCTTGGGTGACCTTCCACCATGAAATTGTAGGTTCGTTAGAACCCTGGAAATCACAGTTCAGAACAGAAGGATTTATGTAATCGCTGTCCAGGGGAGTGAGCAGATGAACGTGGACGGTAGTCTCGAAAGAAATCTTTTCTCCGACAGCGAATGTGAATTCGCATTTGTAAATACCTCCATCATCTTTATCAACATCAGTGTCAGTGTACGTTGACTTCTGAAGCTCATTTGTACTATCATAAATTCCGTTTTCCACTTCTAATACGCCCACTTGTTGCACAACCTCTACTCCGTCCTTGTACCATTTAATGTCAGATGTTCCAGCTGATTTCGCTATAATGCTCAGAGTACAGTCCAAACTTATTGTCTCTCCAGTGTGGATAAAGACAGGTGTGGTTGGTGTTGGGTTGATCTGTCTAACGTGAAGGTTAACTTCTTCTGACTTGAAGACTGCATCTCCAAGGTTGAGTGGTTGAGTGTATGTAGCTAGGCAATAGTAAACACCATTGTCAATCTGAGCAACCGCGTCAATAGTGTACGTGTACTCATTTCCAGTTTGTGCTCCTGCTCCTTTGGAAGTATCTGAACCACTACTGGATTTTTGGAACCATTCGATGACTAGAGCAGCGTTAGTAAAGGTTGAAACAGTACAGGTGAAAATAACCTCTTCCCCTACCACCAAACCCTTTGAAACGAGGTCGGCGAACTCGACAACATTGAGTTCCATGGTTGCAGTGAGAGCGGGAGTATTTTCTTCGTAACACTCAATAGTGTCAGTACTGTCAGCATTTGTCAAGGATGACAACGTCAAAGTGGATTTCCTTGAATTGTTGTCTGGATCGTAGTTATCCTGCTGAGCTGAGGTCGTCAGATCAACGTATTTCTTGTCGTTCTCAGTGTAGTCGTCAGCATGTTTTCTCCACTTCAGGTTGACTCCGTCCTTCGCTATCACAACACAGGTGAACATCGCTGATTCTCCGGTCGGTACGATGGCGTACTTCGCTGGAGTAATCTCGATACTGGCGACTTTGATGTCGGTTGTACTGGTAAGTGTCAGGCCGGCTGTAAGTCCGGTATATGTAGCAGTACAAGTGTACTCGCTGCCGTCCATGTCAGGGGCAAGAGTGATCGTCAGCTCACTTTGAACCCACGTTTTTCCTGACGTGTCTTCTGTGTCTGATTTGGTCTCCTCAGCGGCTGAAGCTCCCTTTAACCACGTGAAGGCTGGTTTGTTCTGGTCGACTGTGTTCCACTCTGCCTTACAAAGCAAGACTACACTATCTCCAGCAGAACCTTAGTTGACTCTGCAAGCTCTTGTGTCCAGGTCATCACATCAAGAGTAGTAGAATCGGAAGTTTCATCCGCACTTTTGTAGCATTTAAACTCCGCATCCTTATCTTTAGTATCAACCACGTAATCGTACTCAGCATTCGTCTTGCCGTTCTCATAGCTCCTCCTAGTTGCTGTAACTTCCTGGGTTCCGTCGTAGAAGTTAAGGTCACTCATCTCGGAGCGAGACCCAGCCGAACAGGAGAAAGTAACGGTAACACCAACCCCATAGGTACTGTACATCTTGGTCGGGTTCGTCATCTCGATCAGGTTCAAGTTAACATCGAGAAAGGTGCCAACCGGCTTGAAAGTAGGTCCATCAGTGAAAGCAAATTCGCAGCTGTACTGGGCTGCAGCAGCATCGGTTGGAAGGGTCAGAATGTAAGTGTGAACATTGTTTGGATCTTTGCTGGTTAAACCGGACGGATCAAACCCTGTTGGCCCAGACCATGTTATACCGGTAGTAATGTCGCTCGACTCAAGTGTACATGACAATTGTACCCCGTCATTTCGGTAGCTGTAGATTTGGGCATCGGAAGGTACTATCGTGACCAGCCGTACAACAAGGTTTCCTTCAGACTTATAGAAATCTCCGTTGTCATATGAGAATTCACACGTGTATTTCCCAGCAAGGGCGACCGCGATATTGGCACTAGAGATAGTCAGAGTAGTTTCCATTTTGCCGCTATTGATCTGAGAGTCAGTTACTATGGCGTAGTCACCCTCGTTTTTTAGTGCCTCGTTTTGCGTTCTATCTGCTTCATTGTAGTTGAGGAACCACTCAGTATAAGCAGGGACATCCCCATCAGCTCCTACTCCTAGTTCACAAGTAAAGGAAACAGAATCCGTCCCAATCGAGTAGTAGTTCGCATCCAGTGGCGTAATAATTCCTCGGAAGAGTAGAGTTGTGGAAGATTCCATGGTTTCTTGCGGGAGATTTGTGGAGAAGATAAACTCACACTTGATAATTTTTTCTGCGTCCGTGTATTCTCGTCCGGTTATTGTCAAGGTGGTTTTTCTTTCGTTATTTGTAGAACCATGGAACACCCCTGTGGTGACAGTAAAACCGGTATCAGCAGTATCGGCTGATGTCTTCACTGAACCGTCAACTCTCCACTGAACGGTATCCGGGTCGTTGGTACCGGCGTAAATACAGCTGATATCCACTGAGGCCTGATCAGAAATTGTTTGCGCATCGGGCGCCTCAGAGATTGAGCGGACAACAAAGTTGCTTTCGGAGGACAACGCATTGTTGTAAGAGTCTGCCTTGAAGTCCACGATACATTTTACTAGCTTTCCGCTGGTTTTCGTGAGACTGGTTACTGTTAACGTGCTCTCCCATGTGCCATCGGCAAGGTAAGATCCCGCAACTTCTGACCACTCGGTATGAAATGTCGCGTCGTACCCATCTCCGTTTAAATTCCATTTGATGTTCTCAATACCGTCATCTCCCTTGTAAGTGCAGGTAAATACCTTGGTAGTATCGGCTGGCAGTTTCACCAGAGCGATCTCGTCCAGTTTTTGTTGGAGCTCTCTAATAAAGAGATCAACAGGTGTGCTTTCCCGAGAGTATGTTTTACCATCTACAGTGTAGTCTGCTTTACACTTGTAAACACCAGCATTATCATGGGTGGCACTGTCGTATACCAGAGTGGAGGTTCCGACAGGGCTCTCGTTAGCCCACTGGATGTACTGATCTTCAACCACTTCATCTCCATTTGCTGTCGCCAGTATCCAGGAAACAGTGGCCGGGTTATCCGTCGGGTTCTTTACCTTGCACGACAAACTAGCGTCCTCTCCTGCTAGGAACCCTATCTTTACTGGGTCCTCGCTGATACCGATGTCAAGAACGGTGACTGTAGCGACAGTACTTTCCACAGTTGTTGCCCCGAAGGTGGCACTGCACTTATAAGATCCTGAGTCGCTTAGTTGAGCACTGCTAATTCTAAGTTCACTCGAGGTTTCCAATGATGTAGGGAATGTTGGAGTTTCAGGAGTTGGGTTTGATTCAACCCCCTCAACGGTTTTAGTCCACGTGATTGTGGTGGAAGCATCTCCCTGTGCAGTACAGCTGAGGGTGAGGGCCACTCCGACTTCACTAAACGTGTTCTCCGGTTGTTCACTGTATCCCAGCACGTACACCTTTACCTCTTTAGTTATAGGCAAGGGCTGTAATGGTGCTCCATCGTTACCGTACGTGCCTGTACAAGTATAATCTGCCGTGTCTGTCAGTTCAGCAGTTTTGGTCATAGTTTTGTGTTTGTACGGCGACGTTTCACCATCCAATAGGCCTGTTGGTGTTTCGTCACCATCATAAAACCATTCTATCTCTCTGTCCACATATTTGCTATCAGCCTTCATTTGGCACATGAGAGAAAGGCTTTCCCCAGCTACAATTAGGGTTTTGGCGTCAGCAGGATCGACCTCGACGTCAGAAACAAAAATCTGAATGTCTAGGACAGTGAGGTCACCAGTTATGGACTGTTCACTGAGAAGTGGAGATGCATAGTTCAATTTACATGAGTAGGATGCAGTGTGAGTATCATCCAGCACTTTGATAGTCAAAATAGAAGTTAGTGCATCTGTACCGATATCAAATCCGTAGTTGTCATCTGAACTAAGGAGTTGGGAGTCGCCCTTGAACCAAGTTATATCTGAGTTATCCGACTCATTTTCGACGATACATATAAGTGACGCTTCGCTACCCATTTTTAAGGAGGGATTACCCGGTAATTTCAGCGTTATTTTTCTACAACCGGCAGGGTACCCGTTGTTCTCGAGGGAAACGTCACATTTTATAATTTGTGTTTCCTGATCTCCGTACTGGTAGCCACTATCACACACGATGGTGGAATCCTCGCCAGTTGCCAACCTGGTACCAGAAGGTGTCGTTCCGGTTATCGTATTCGTCACGCTCGGGACCGTACACACCTTGACGCAATCCTCAGCCTTGGTGCTTCCATCACTTACAGTTCCTAACGGGCTAGCACATTCTATACACGCTGTAGCCTCCGCCAAGCTGTATGAGTCTAGAGGACACGTTTCACAACCTGTTTGATCAGACTTAGCTTTGGTACCGGCGGGACAACCTTGACAACCCGTGCCATCTGTAAGTATAACGGACCCTTGTTCACAGGTTGCTGCTTGTCCTGACGAGTCAGCATCTGCAAAACCGTCTAAATTTGCTCCAATAACCGTGACAAGAGCAAGCAGTTGAAAGAAACTCCTCAGTATCATGAAAGAAACTCCAACTCGCTTACTTGGTCACTTTCTCTT
>Ga0115100_10527008_pt1 | contig 13087 bp, 10 predicted proteins | sample MBTome_3_FD_89642 | JGI IMG/M metagenome (GOLD analysis project Ga0115100, IMG submission 89642) | Marine eukaryotic communities from Pacific Ocean to study complex ecological interactions - MBTS_2Apr14_M1_3um Metatranscriptome... | ecosystem: Environmental > Aquatic > Marine > Oceanic | place... | reverse complement strand
TATCATCCATCTCAGCATATGCTGGATACTTTTCTTTAATTTTAGAGGCAAATTGCTGTCTAGTATATTTTTGTTCTTCCATTAAAACTTTTTTAATTTATCCCAAGAGGATCTGATTCAGTTTGATTTGATTTGTTGTTTCCTAAGCCGTAGCCTTTAACACCTGCATATCGCGCTATTGTACGCTTTGTTCCTACCGGGTCATTTAGGTCTAATGGAACCCTATTGTCATTTTTAAAATCTCCAATGAACCACCCATCATCATCCTGGTCTATAACGTAATTTCCATCAAATAAACTAGTGTATTCTTTAATATTACCTGCGGTAGGGGGTGGTAAATTGTTTAACTTGTTTGTTAATACAGCAACTTTTCTTTCGCTTGCGCTTGATTTGCCATTATTTGAGTCTGTAAACCGACTTGTTTTAGATTTAGGAAAATATTGAGGTTTAACTTGCGTTTCATATAAATGTTCTGCAGCATCCTGCAATATCTCTTGTCTATTGTCTTTAGGATCATCACCTAAAAAATTCTGATAAGTGTCATGGTCAACACCGTAAACTTGAGCCATAAGAGATCTTAAATTATTCTCATCTTTTCGCAACGAAGCCATAATACTAGCCATAGCTATTTTTTTAGCTTTTACAGGATCTGCATTTTTAACACCTGTACCGTATTTAGTTGCTCCTTCTTCAGTATATTTTTGTATAGTACCTAAAGCGTTTGTAACTAAAGGCGTTAAATCAACTTTTTCTACTAATCTGAACCCAGCTGTACCGTCAGCTATTTTTGAAGCAGGCACTTTAATGTCTTTACCTTGTTTAGTTTTACCAACCATGTACGTTACCCCGTCTATTTGTTTAACAGATAAATTATTTGGGTCATGCTCTAAGGTATTATAAAAATCAACCATTTTTGTATCAGAAGCATCTATATCATAGCTTGACTTATTTTTAAGGTATTCTGATCTAAGAGTTTGAAGGTTTTTACCAGAGTCCGCAACTTGGCTAAGCTTTGTTGACAAATTAGTCTTCCTAGCTTCTAAATCAATTTTAGTCATATCTCCATTAGCATACTGCTTGTGGTAACCTGCGTATTCAGCCTTATATTCTGCAGCTAAGTTGAAATAATCTTTTGTAAAATCATTTTTAACTAAATCTGGAGCAACATCTAAGGACCCCATAGCATCAGTTACTTCTTCTTCATAATCTTTTTTAACAGCTGCGTTGTAGTTTGCTTTATCAATAACTAAATTGTAACCTGCGGCTGCAGAACCTGCTAAACCATCAGTTTTAGCAAAATAATCAGGCGTAGTTGCACGCTTCATATACCTGTAATCTATCTTGCTATCGCTTTCGGTGTCTAAGAATGGGGACATAGAAACGTGAGCTGCTCTATGTAAGGGCGAGTTGTCTACTCCTTTACGTCTATATCTTAATCCTTCTAATAAATTTACTGTATCAGAATCTAACGCTTGAAGATCTAGCCTATTCATGGGGCTAAGTCTATCCATAGGAGACTTCAACCGTGTAGGCCCCTTGCCTTTTCCGGATTTTTTAATTTGGAAAGTTTTTTTGTCTAACTTAGCTTTAAGCTGCTCAGGTGTTAGTCTAGCTACTTGCTTGTAGTAATCAGGATCGTATAATTCATCGTCTTCGGGAATTACTCCTAAGCTGTCTGCAATTGCTTTAACGTTCTGTGCTTTTTTGTAATTTACGTTTGAAACACCCCCGCTGGAGTTTGCAGATCCGCGCTGTCCTACTCTTGTAGGTGTATTATCTAACTCCTCTGTAGGCTTAAGGTAACTTACCTCAACCTCATCTTCCGTTGATGTAGTATCTTCTACTGGGGTTACAGGAGGCGTAACCGCAGTAGGTAAATCTTCGTTATCAAAATCAGCCAAGCTAGGGCCAATTCGGTCATCAATCACATCAACACTATTAGGGTTAAAATTAGGATCAAATTCTATTTGAGGCCGATCCTCAAATTTCATATCTTCATAAGAATCCATTTCTACTCCAACTTGCTCTGAAAGAGGTTCTTTTTCCCCCATATCCATCTGAGTAAAAAGCCTACCTAGTTCCATAACTGCTCTACCGGTTAGCGATTGCGGAGCACCCGCTTGGGCTATATCTTGGTATTTTAATATGGTTTGAAGTCTTCCACCTAGCACGTTTAACGGGCTATTTTTGTATAATTTTATTTTGCTCATAATTATCCTTCATTTTTTGGAGCGAATTTGCCCATGAAACTACCAACTTTACCTAGTGCACCCGCTGCTCCTCCGGTTGCAAGTCCACCTGCTACAGAGCTAATTCCTGAAATTAAGCCAGCAGTTGCTTTTTCCCTAGCAGCATCAGCAGCGTTTTTACGACCTGAAGCCATATTTAATAACTGTTGAGATTTTGTGTAATTACGTAGCTGTAGATCATCTGCACCTTGAGCTTCAGTAAATTGGTTTTTAGCGGCCTGTTGAGCTCTCATAGCTTGATTCATGCTCTCTTGCTTCGCGAGGTCTGAAGATATACCTGCTTTAGATTGTAGTGCTGCTGCAGCAATTGCTTGAGCACCGCCACCACCGCCACCGCTAGCTACGATAGCATCTAGACCTTGAGCTAACGCTCCGTCTGTTTGTTGCGCTTGAAATTGACTTGCTTGTTGGTTTACAGTTAAGTCTTCAGCTGTGTTTTCTAAATTTGCAAATTCATTGCTAAATTCTTGATTTTGAAAAGCTTGTTTTTGCCCACTAAATTCAGCATTAGCTGCTTTTTGCTCTGCTCTTCTTGCTTTGCCTCCGATTAAAGACCCAACTATTTGCGTTGCTCCTCCTATTATTGCTCCCATACTAATATTGTATTATTAATTCGAAACTCGGTGTTGTGTCCACCGTGAATCCTGATTCTTTATATTTTTCTAATAACACGCCTGGTTTTGCCCAAGCGAATGAATATTTATACCCCATGTCTTCTGCGAAGCTGGTTGTAAAATCCACCAATAACTGTAATGCATCACTTCTATCGTTGTCTTTGTAATATTTGTCAGATATAACTATAGCTGGAATTGCAGTTCTTGAATTTGTTGTGTAAAGAAACATAGCTGCGATAGCATCGTTTTCTTTACACACCATAAAACCTCCTAGTCCATTTTCAGGAAGGAAATCTCTTTGTGGTACTGGTTGATTGTAAACTTCCCACCAAGATGGCAAGAAGTCCCAATCTGACTCTATTAATTTTCTTACTTGTAATTTCATTTAATTTGATGATATTTTATTCTCGCTATTTATAGCGAATAATTCTGCCTTAGTTTCTAAAGCGTTCTGAAGTCTTACTTTGTTGTAAAAACCTTTAATACCTGATTTATCTTGAGATCCATTTATAAACACGGTGCTGCCATCGTCTGCGACTACACTACCTAAACCTGCATTAGTTAATCCGTAAGTAGGTATTTGACCAACTATTGGTGCAAAATACTTATCTTCTTTTTTAACGAAAGGCCATGTGTTAGTTATAGTTAGATCTTCGCTGTCTGTATCAATAGATGTTGCTACCCATCCTTGGGTTCCTTCGTAGCCTAACGTTAGGTAATCTTTTAAAGCTGAAGGATTCTCATTAAGAATAACTTCAATTTCAGATACATAAGACGCAGGCAGAAAACTACCAGGGTAAGCTGGGTCAGCTTTAACAGGTAAATTATAAAAATGATTTCTAGGAACGTTGTTCGAATTGTGAACGAACATCTTACCACTTTTGTATGTGTAAAACTTGTTGTTAAGTGATAAACCACTCTCAGGTATATAAGAGACTCTACTAGACCATCCTTGTCGAGCTGGTTCGTATCTCCATGTTATATTACTAGTTTCGCCGTTAATAGCGTCCTCAATATCAATCATTGCGTCATTCTGGTTGTAACCTTGCATAGATAACATATATGAGTCAGAGTAATCGTCATAAGCACCTACCAGTTTAGTAGCAGAATGTAATCTATCTCTAAAGTGATCTTTTAGCCCCATAGAACTAACCTCATTTATTTGTCCATTAGCAGGTGTAACTTGTAAAACAACACCTCTAGCCGCATCTGTAATCCAAAAGTTATTACCGTAGCTTGCAAAAGATTCAGGATTTTTAGATATACCATATTCACCCACGAACGGTGTAGTTTGTCCTAACACTCTGTTAGAAGCACTCACGTTGCCACCGCCGTCTGCATTGTAAAGTAAATCCTTATCTGCTAGTATTCTAAATATCTTGTCCTCACAAGCCGCTATAAGGTTTGTATCACGTGTATGCAGTAGTTGTAAGCTTCCGTAATTAGGTTCCAACTCTTTTGTAATACCGTCTGCAGTTATAAATTGGTTTAGTCTATTTATACCAGTCCTGCTATTGTAAACACCCGACCATGTGAGACCATAAGGTTTACGTTCAGCTGCATATCTGTCTGTTGGTGTGTTAACTCTAACTCCTTTGGTTAATTCAACACTGTTAAACTTATCAAACATTTGAGTGGTTTCTAGATATACTCCACCTTCAATTCCTTCTGCTGGTACAGGGGTAGCCACTTCTGCTATTGAGTTAAACCAATTAAGCTTGTTGGGGCATCCATGATGCATGCACACACAAAATGTATCTGATGTTTCCCAAAATAAATTTAAGTTACTTTCCGCTATTATAGGTTCCGTTTCAAACCAATGCGGAGCTAATTCCGTCAAAGCTCCCTCAAATGTAAATTTAGACTGCTGAGTAACTAAACTATTTCTAGCTACCCTAACAAAAAATCTACCACCTAATCTTTCAATAGCTTTTTCAGATATTTCGACAGTTAGCAATTCAAAATTAAAATCTTGGCCCTGGGTAGATCTTAACCCATTAGCTGAGCTAAGATTTAAACGTTCTATTTCTCTAGTTGCGGTATTTACAAGATACCTATGTCCAAAATTAATTTGTATCCTACCAGTATTGTTAGACGCATTTGCGTTGTTTGTTTGTATAGAAAGTATTTCAACATAATGATCTTCCAAACCAGACGCATAGTGTTCACCGTTTTCAGGCTGTCTTATTCTAGCAAAAAGTGGTTGGTTTAAACTAGTAAAATCAATAGTGTTTGTTGTATTAGTGTCTATTAAAACGGATCCCCCCGCTTTAGTTATAAAACTGTTAAAAGTATTAACAACTTGGGTTTGAAAAATAACTACCGTATCATTACTTTGAGGTGCTAAAAACAGAGACGTTTGGTTGTTAACTGTGTTTCTATCCAATCCTCCAGAAACTATATCAGCTACTGCATCGTATGAAGCGTGATTAAACGATCCTGCATTAACAGTTTCTGAACTTAATATATTTCTTCTAACCTGATTCAAAACAACATCAGGTGCTTCGTTTGCAATTTCTTGGACTAAAAACCTTGTTTTAATGTTCTGTATGTCATCGTTGATTCTTCTTATAGTAAGGACTGACGCTGCAGCATCTCCTGAACTTGCTTGAATTTTATTTCTATCTGTTGACTGAAATTCTACCCATACGAACTCACTGTCTACATCAGCAAATCTGCCATCATTATATATGTTGTAAGATATTAAATTTTGGTGTGGTGTAGATACCTCTTTAATAAAATATCTGTATGAATCTGCCCATGCTGGAGCTTCTGAATTTATTGTTACTTGTAATGCCTCTCTAGTATCTTGGTTAAAAGCAGTTCTAAAAGCATTAGCTTCGTTTACGGTACCATCTGGATTGAAAGTAGATACGTTTTGTAACATTGCTCCTTGACGACCAAAAGCATCAATATAAACAACCCCCACCTCATAAGTTCTATTACTTTTTACGTGTAGTCCATCTGTTGCTGACGCCGCTAATCTATCTGCTATAATAGCCGCATCATTAATATGTGGAAACGATTCTGCTGGTATAGCTCTAACTTCTAAGTTAACCCCACTTGGTTGATCATATTTGTGTAGGTAGTTACCATAAATTAGCCTGTTAGCTGTTATTTCTTGTGCTTTTGCTAATCTAGGCACATCATCAAACGGTCTGCTAAGTTGATTAGCTGGTAATGCACTGTATATTTTACGAGTTGTTACAGCATAACTTAGTGGCTGTATGGTGTAGTCTTGGCTATTTAAATACCCATGCCTAGGAGATAGAAAGTCACCTGGATTGCTAGGGTCAGGTTCTAAACCTTGAACCCCTCTTACATAAGAACTATTTAGTGAAAAATTAATTCCTCTTTGTTCTGGTGGAATTAGTAATGTTTCTAATACATATATCGTAGAGCTAATTGATTCTGTATATAAAATATCAATTTCTGCTACATCAGATGTACCTCTTGGAATGTTGTTTAAAACTATTCTACCAGCATTGTTAAACATAGTAGTGTTGTAACCCTCTACATAGTTAGCATGCTGAGAAGTTAAAACAGCTACACCTAAATCATCCCAATCTGTTGAAACGCTAGGATCTGGGTTTACAAGAGGTGGAATTGCTGCTGTAATAGTTGTGTTATTTTCGTAACTTCTATTTTCAAAGTTTACTATTGATCCATCTGTACCATCAAAATTATATTCGCTATTAGGATCCCAATTTTGAGGGTCATCTGCGGTTCCGTAATTTCTATCTTTTGACATAAACGCTACTTGCGTAAATGGAGCATAAGGGCTATATTGTCCGTCTTCGTATCTCCATCGATAGCTAAATCTTGGAAATATTTGCTCAAAAGGAGGTTCTGGTGAAGTTTCTCTCTGCTCGTCGAATTCAGCATCGTCGTAATCAACCAATTCTAGCTCAATCGCTTTAGCTGGGTGTGGACGTATTACTGTTACATCTGTGTGATTAAACAACCTATTGCTAATAGTAGTAGCCCCGCCGTTTAGCCCTATATCGCTTTCTTTGAATCTATTAATCTCCAATTTCTTGGGCTCACTGTTATCGTCTGTCCAATAAAGGTTTCCCTCTATTATGTTAACTCCAGTTATAAGTTTGTCTGCTTGAAAATCTAATACGTTCATTTATTAAGAAGAAGTAAAGTTAAACACGGGTCCTATTATCATTGTACCTTTTGGATTATACAGTTGGGTCATAAGTGAATGATGCGACTCTGGAGGCGGCCCAAATATAGCCTCTTGGTATGGGCTTTGCTGTTTAACAACAACACCAGTCCCATCACCATAAGGTGAACCTGATGTAATAGAACCGTCACCTTCTTCGCCTGCTACCCTATGTAAATCTAATTCCCACGAGTATTCGCCTGGTACGAGTTTGCCATCTGGTCTCGATGATATAATACTTGGATTAATTGATTCAGTCGTAGGAGGATCTACGTAATATGGATTAGATGGATTTAAACCAACAGGCGCAGGTGTTACTGATAAATCCTGTGAAAATGTTCCTCCGTTAATTCCGGGACCAGTTATATTAAATCTCATAGTTGCCTTACCGTTAAATGGTCTGAGTTGGTAAGTGGCTCTACCATCAGATATAGTTACGTCAATTTTAGCTAATCCACTTTCTACTACAAAAGTACCTCGAGCAGTTGCTTTATTCCGTTCGTAATAAGCGGTAGGGCCACCAGCCCCCCATGAATAACCATTACTACTTCTAGCTTGCACGACTCCAACCTGCTCGCCTGTTACAACCCCAGCTTGTGTTGAAAATGATATATCAGCTACAGTTATTATAATGTTTTTGGTGACTGTAAAATCACCAACTGTAACTGAAAATGTTAAGGTTTTAGGTCCTGTTGTTGTCGTATCTACTAGAGCTTCTTGCTTCGAAACTCCGTCTACTGTTGCTAGTTGCTCAAATGATGAAACATCTCCCGTTGGATCCACCCATGAAAAACCACTGTCTGTTGTTAATTGCCCATTTGTGCCTATCACGGTAGATGTTGCTGTTACTATAAGAGAACCGTTGGTAATTACTTCACCACCATTTGGCGCATAAAGTGATAAAGTTGGCCCAACAGGTGGGTCATCATCATCATCCGTCGGGTCGTCCCCTTCTTGGGTTCTAATATAATTCTGTTGAACAGGATAAGAACAAAAGAAATCACCAATTTGAATGTCTATATAGCCGTTCCTAGGTGTATTAGCTCTGCCTCCTGTAGTAACAGATTGCGCTACTAAAGATAATGTCCCCGTACAATTCCCACTGACTAGAGTGCATGTAAGAGCCGGGCTAGTTATCCAACTAGGAGGTGTAACCGATAGCTCATTTTGTGTAATGAAATGAGGAAATACCGGGGTAATACTCCTGCTCCCTGCTCCACCATTGCCATTAAAATATATAGGTGTCATATTTCCGCAATCTATAATTGCTACGTTCTAACATCTGTAATCGTGCTTCCACATTCACCATCTGACTCCCCTATAGTTATTATACATCTATAGTCTCCAGAATTGTTTACAGAATCTTCTGGAACTTGATAAGTATCTGTTGTAGCTCCGTCGATTTTTACATAAGTGCCATCTCTTTCTTGATCAAACTCCCATTGAAATTTTGTGCATCCACGAAGCTTATGCGGAGGAGTAAAAACCCCTCCGTTGAGTGTAGCAGGATAAATGTCTACGCCGTTAGCATAAACTCTCGCTACTAGCGGCTCTAAACCTGGGTTATTTACCCAATCTGTATTTAGTTTTGTATATATAAAAGCCATATTATATTTGTGTGATATTATGTATAGTGTACCCAGTTCCAGCGCCTCGAGTTGGGTATGTTTGAGATTGCATGGTAATCACAGCAGTTCCACTAGCATTAGGAAGATTGTAAGTAGATGCACTTCCAGTTGTACAGTTAGTATAATTTAGCTGCCCGTTGGTTCCAGTATAAGTAACTCGATAATTGTTACATGCAGGAGCAACTGCTTGCACACTACCTCCGGTCCAAGTTACACTTGCGTTAGTAGTACCTGCTGAAGTAGGGGACCAACTTCCAACAGTCGACACCTGTCTAGCTCCTGTACCTCCTACGGGCGAACCATAGGTTGAACCAAGTGTAACGCCTGAGGGTAAGCTGCTAGAGCTAACCGAAGGAAGTACTACCCATTCATAACCAGGATCGGGGGTGCAACTTGCGTTAAAGGTTACTGTGGTTGAAGTTCCTACGTTTTTTGTTACGTCATAAGAAGCACTAGATGTGCTTATATTAGATCCTAAACCAGAGCCTCCGCTTGTAATAATCAGTCGGTGTTGTGCTATGGTTACTGGCTGTGCACTACCATTACTCCAGGTAACAGTAGGATTTGCATGGGAAGTACCATTCCAGGTACCACTTATAGTAACTTCAGCGGGTCCTGTAGTACCTCCACCGCCACCTGAAATTCCAGAAGCAGTTACGCCTGAAGGCAAGCCGCTTACACCAACAGTTGGAGCTGCAACCCATTCGTAATTTGAGTCTAAAGTTGCTCTAGAGGTAAAGTCTATAGTTTGAGAACTGGTTCTATTGTAGAATGACTGTCCACCTGTGGCAGTAATATTAGCACCTGTGTTATCTGAAGTAGTTCCAACAAAGTTATAGGTGGGGGTAGAGGGAGCAGCAGAAAATGTAACAGAATAGTTGTCTGTATCTGACGCTCCGGAAGAGTCTGTAACTGTAACACCTGGTGGAATTCCGGTTATCGTGGTATTTGAACCAGAAATAGATATAGTTTGGGTTGTTGCTCCGGTATTCCATGCATAAGTAACTGCACCGTTGGCATTTGCAACATTCGCAGTCAATGTAACTGGTGAACTTGAATTATAGAATGAACCATCTCCACTTATAGTTACACTTATACTTGGGCCGTAACTGCATAAGCCATTGTCATACTCAGCAGTTGATAAATAGTTGCTTGCGTTAGGGTCTGTACAGCCTCCGACAGGGTCTGATGGCAACGCTGGCGTGGGAGGCCTATTGTTTATGGGGCTCCTTGGATCTGTTATCCTAGCTTGTAATTCGGGTGAGCATGTTGGTAGTGATGCCACACGATCTTTGGGATCCCTAAGTATAGTTGTTACTGTGTTTTCTGATTGATCGTACTCATATATAGCGTCAAATGTAGAGCTAGTATTAAACCAATATACTTTATCGTTGTTAGGATCTCTAACAGAGCCTATAGTAGTTCCCTCTACATCCGCTTGTCCTGAAATTTCTTCGTTACCTTTAAGGTTTTCAACAGCGCCAACGTCGCCTCCCTCAGACTCCCCAACACTAACATTGAGAGCATCCCGGTGAAACCCGGGTTGTACCATTCTAGCATCCGTATCCCGGTCTATTTTGGCTTGATTAAATATTCTTTTAACTTCTCCCATTCGATTTATTTGTGATTAAAAAGCAATACTGTTGAACATATATTATGTTTATATAATATATATTGCATAAATGTTGCAAAACGTATACTTTCTTAGTGTTTTATCCATTTAGACTTACCTCTTAATACCTGAGTCATTTCGTCAGATTTGTAATCAGCTAATCTTATTTTAGCATTCCGCATTTTAGAACTGGCTTCTTTCTTGTAAAGAGCCACCGCTCCACCAGCTGAAGGTCTTAATTTGCAAAGGTTATAAAGTATAAAGGAATACATCGCGTCCTCAGCCATTTTAGGTATGTATACAGCACTCAGGTCGCCATTGTTTGCTAAACCATCAGATATATAGTCTAAAACTACTATAGCGTAATCTGGGCCCACGAATGAGCCATCAAAGAATATAACACCCTTACTCTTATCTATAAAAAAACTACCACCTGAACTCATATCAGCAGGGTTTGAGCCATATCTAGCATTATAGTAAGAAAAGTTATCTTGATTAAAATTTGTATTGTAATATTCTTGAGCCCCTTGTGTACCATCACTAGAACCTTGAAACCTATTTACTAAAGTAGACTGAGCTGCCTCTTGAAGTCCTCCATCAGTATCATATACATATTTGAATTCACCATCTTGAAGAATAGCTGTAGGATTAGATATTTCTTTTGTTGGGAATAATTTTATCTTAGTACCGTCTCTTGCAATAACAGACAACTGCTGATAGCTAACAAAATCCTGCGGTAAAGGAAACTGTCGTGCTTCACCTAATTCAATTTCAATGCTTTTATCTGAATGAAGTATATCATAACTAAACTCTTGTACGCCTCTTTGCGCCCAGAACTCAACCTCATACTTAGGTACTTTAGATATAATTTTACCATCACCTATATAGGCTACAATAAAATTATTTACAACATCTTCTATAGAAGTTCTGCTATAATATCCTAAACCTTTAAAACCAGCAGGTACATCACCTGGTCTGCCGTCAAAGTCTGCGTAGTATGCTGATTCAGTATTTTCTTTTCTTGATGTAGCCATTATTGTTCAGATTGTATTATTTGTGTTTCTTTTTGTGCAGCCACCTGCGCTACGTCTATAGCTTTAATAGTTACCCCAGCTAAACCAACTATTTTAGCTACTAATTCAGTTTCTTCGGATTTGTGCAATTCAAAGTCGTTATACGCAGCATTAGCAGGAGTCGCGATTATCTGACCCGCTACTGATGTACCCACCCAGCTAGGGCTGTTAGGTTTGCGCACATAACTAATGTTTACTGTTGTTAAAGCTGTAGGCTTCACCACTAAACCTCCTTCATGCAATAAATACACCGGATTAGTTACAGTAGGAGTAGTAAGTGGAGCTTTGCTTACAAAAAGATAATCTCTATTAGATATTTCTTGAACAAAAACTCCCGCAGCATTAACTATACCTAGCCTATAAAAATCGGCAGGATACTCATAGTAATCCGACGTAACATTTGATAAGGCACTTGTAAAATTGCTTTTAGATAAAGAAGCTTCGTTTTCAAAGTAAGATATTTTTTCACCTACATTGCGAATAGTATCTGAATAATCCGACTCATTACCAACAGCTCTATTAGCAGCTGAAAAGTAAGATTCAAATATTTCAAGCTGAGCTTGCCTAGCGTAGTCATTAAACTCTCTAGGTGTTACATACCCGCGATTTTCTTTATTCAGTATTGTTAATACTGTTTTGTATACGTTGTCTACACTTATTGCCATTAGTCTTATTTATTTATTTAGTTGATTATGGCTAAGCGAATAGCCATAATCTATTTTTTTTTATGAAAGCTTCTTTTCAATAGCTTTCATAACGTTTATACCGTCATCTGTTTTTAAGAATCTAGCAAACGCTGTATATGGGTGTTCATCAAATGGCACAGTTAAAATCTTTTTACCTGTTTTAGACCATTTAAATGTTGTGTTGTCATCTGTTAAATTAACTACCCCATTCTCAACACTTCTGTTTGCTAGGTTACGAAGTTTTATATCTTCGTCATTAGCAATTTCCGTAAATAAGCTTGGATTGTTTTTTGCAAATAAATAACAATCACGTTTGATTTCTTTTGAAGACATAGTAGTTACTTCAGAGCCTAATTCAGTTCTAAGGATAGCTTCTAAGTGTTCAATCTCTAACTCTTGAACTAGTTTTAGTGCTTCTAATTCTAATTCAATTTGATCTATATCATCAACAGCTTCTTGTAACTCATCAATTTCTTCCCAAACTTTTCCAGCCTCAGGATGATAATTAGATAATAACTGTTGTAATACTACATTTGTACGTGGTACATAAAGTGCACCGTTTTCAAATATGACATGTTCTATCTGTACCCTGTCATCTTGTTCGTCTACAAATAGTGATTTTTGATTGGGTGCGTAACGCAATTCTCGGTTGATTTTTTTATCTTCATCAAACCAAAGCATTCCAACACTCCGTATTTTGTATGTTAGTGGACTCATTCCACCAGATAGGACATAAGACCTATCTTTTAATTCCCAGTTTTTCATAATATAATTTAATAAAATAAAATAACCCCCACCGAAGTGAGGGCTATATTAATAATTAGTCTTTCAATAAGAAGAAGTTATTAGCTCCTTGCGTAATTAAACATCTTTCAGATAAGAAGTTAACTCTCATTTCGTCAATGTCAGAAGTGTAAGCACCACCAACAGATCCAGTAATCCAAGTTTTCATTTTTCTGTCATCTGTTTCAGAAGATCTATAACGGATGTGTAGGAATGGACGCTTGATGTTTTTACCAAGGTCTTGGTCATACACAGTAGATGTTCCTGCAGG
>Ga0115100_10071804_pt1 | contig 13091 bp, 1 predicted proteins | sample MBTome_3_FD_89642 | JGI IMG/M metagenome (GOLD analysis project Ga0115100, IMG submission 89642) | Marine eukaryotic communities from Pacific Ocean to study complex ecological interactions - MBTS_2Apr14_M1_3um Metatranscriptome... | ecosystem: Environmental > Aquatic > Marine > Oceanic | place... | reverse complement strand
GTGGAGTGTGTGTATATATAGTATATAGTATATAGATATACAAGTCATCATGCATATTGTGTATCTGTGTCTATCGCTCCTGTTGTGTGTTGTGACTCCGGCTGTGCCCCCAACACACACACGGGTATTTTAATCGTCTAGCTGTGTCAACATTGCTACACCGCGCTTTATCCAGTGCTTTTGTTTGTGCTGCGATTGCATTGGGACACGTATCATCATAACAAAGTTTGTTGAGTGACCTGTGGTGGACAGGGTTCCTTGTCTGAATGATGTTTTGTAGATTGGGCACTGGTATACGTGGCAAGTGCCACCAGGAACATCATCTTCCACAGGTTCAATATTCTTGTTTTCCTTCGGCACCAGCCATATGTGAGGAACTGGAGTGTACAAAACCTTCGGTTCGCTTTCAGCAAGCGCATGAAGGTCATCATCCCAATAGCACCCTTCAATGAATAGCCCGTCGACATATGCTCCATCTTCTGGTTTTTGAGTGATGCTAGCACCTTCTGCGAACGATAAAACCTTCATATCGTAGTTGACTTGATCGATGGGAGTCTGATACTTGCGCGCAAAATTTTGCTTAGTGCCAGTGATGAATGCCTGCGTGAAGAAAAAGCCACTAATCCAGTATTGCTCCGGGGTCTTGCAAGAGTCAAACCAGTCTTGCAAAAAGACGAGCCTCGCCAAGAAATCCAGAACCCAGCTTCCTAATGGCTTCAATGATGGGTATGAAACAGCACTCCACAGATCTGGAACACTCCCATTCACCATGGAATTACCCATGGCCTCCAGCTCGCCCGACATTACCACAAGACCTGAAACAGCCTTCTGGACCTCTTTCAATGTGCGGTGTACACGTTCAATCAACGTGTTGAATCGAATAAGCTCCTGAGTCAATACGGTATTCATACTCTCACTGTACGTCACTGGGAAATCGATTCCAGCCTTTTCGTTGTCAAATAGATCAGGTACGCGATGATCAATGTCAGAAGCCAGCGCGCTCAATGTGTCCTCCCATGACATTCCTTCACCTCCGCTGGTCTTCTCCTGAAGAGATAGTGCAACAGAGAGAAGCAAATTGGTCTCTGCAATGGCACTCGTGATATTGGCGTTCTCGTGAAACCCAAACACCTCAGGAGCATCGTTGAACGGAAGAGTTTTGATGTAATCCATGTAACCCTCGACATTGGTCTCAGGAGGTACAAAATAAGTCCCCGAATCTGAAAATTTGTAGTCGTCGTCTTGAATCTGAGCACAGTAGAAATCAGTGAGAATATTACTGATGCATCTGCGGTCTTTGTCGTCTGTCACACGACCTCCGTAGTTGCACTCCCCAACAAGATAGTGCAGGGCTTCATATGGCACAGCTTCTCCTTCCTGAAGGTCATCCAAGAAGATTTTGAGCTGATCGCGACTAATTCCAAGATCAGGTGTGCTGAAAACGTATTGAATGTTCCATCCCAGCGGTCCAAACTTTTTGCGTTCGCGAACAGTGGCATGGAAAAAGCACAAACCAAAGACCATCTTCTTGAATTCTGCAGGTTTGCCACAGGATTCAAACCAGTCGTCAGTGAAAGCATGGTAATTACCCATCATGTTTGCACGCATTCCCTTCGGGGGCTCATTCGTCATCTTGACGCCATTCTGCAACACAAACTGAGGGAACGCTTTGCTGGGTTCGGATGTTAACCACAACCTAAAATCAACATGGGCGCGTTCAGGAGAAATCTCCTCGCAAGTTTTCTCTAGAGTTGGCATCCATGAGACACACAAGTGACAGTTCTGTAAGCACACCCAAGTGCCCTTGTCTACAGCTTCGTCAATCGCCTTCTCTGCGAGGGGGCCCTGACCCTGGCCCAACGAGATTGCTGAGAGTTTCTTGGTGAATCCTAATTCTTCTGCAAGCACCAGCAACTCCGACATAGGAGCAGCACCAGGTGTCAAAACAAATATCAGCGGTGTCGCGCAATTTGAATCTACATATCCCGCCATCAAATTGAAGGGAGGTGGTTCAATGAATCGCTGCCCGATCTGGTTCTTGACGTATTTCATCACTATAGGGATAACACTATCAGGTCGCAAACAGCGAAGCAAGTTCAATCGCGCAAACTCATCGTAGCGTTCGTATTCGGGATCATTCAAGATCTCATCCAGGACTGTTGCGGGGTCAGAGCTAGTGTATGCCTTTTCATATTTTGTTAAATTAGCCGTAAATTCTTTGTCGAAATTCTTAAAACCTTTCTGCTTTGAAAGTGCGAGAATTTCGCCCCAATTTTTGTCGCTCAGCCAACCATCATGTAAGGGATTGGGCTGTTCCAGGTCCATTGCAGTATTTCCTTGCAAAAAGAACCGCAACATCGCAGGGCTCATTTTCTTTTCTCCAAGCAAAATTTTTGCCGTCAACAAGAAAGAAAAAAGAAGCTTATCCTTCTCGAACAGAGATCGGCACACATTTACGTACAGAGTGTAAGTGAATGAATCGTTCAAGTGTTTCAAACGTTCCTCCAGTATATTGCTCTTTTCAGCCTTTTCGATGGATATGATGAACAGATTGATAAACCACTCCAGGGAGTATTGGTACATGGGATCTACTCCCGCCAAATCTGCGATGCAGAAAAAGAGCTGGGACGCTCGGTATGCCACTGGTACGTACGACTTACGCGTGTTGGCAATAATGACCACCATTTTGTCCGCTTCCTTGACTTTTTCCTCGATCATTACAGAAGTCACTTTGGACTCAGACAATGTGTCGATAAGGACTTCATCATCCAAAATGTTGCCTTCTGCTTCCTTCAACAATTTTAGGATGGTGTCTTCTATTTCCTTCAATTGCTTTTTGTTCTCGGCATCTTCAATTACCAATTGCACTCGCTTTTTTTCGAGTTCCTCCTGCTCTTTTGCCACTGCAATGCCGAGCATTTGATCTTCCAAGCCATCTTGAGTAGCCATGAAGTTCAACAAATTAACCTTCACACAAGTTTCCGGTGGGTAATGAGGATTGCTCATCTTAGTGGTGATGTAAAACCGGAACTTTGGATCGTACTCTACAGTATTGTCACCGAGGCGAATTGTAGAAACACCACCTTGAGTGACCACCTGCTTCAGCAAAACTGATTCCAAAACAGGGTCCAGAACCTCGGGAGCATTCTCCAGAAGAACAGGATGTCCGAACTGAATGGCATTTTCAATTGTACGCACGAAAGTATTGCTGGTCTGCTTGACAACTTTGAGTGAGTTCGAGCTTTCCATGTTTTTGACCCATCGGTTGGCCTGCCCCTGGGGGTCTATCATGAGTGGCCAACTCTGGGACTTGAAGAGCATGATGGCATTTTCGATGGAGAAAGAGTCATTCGGAAGCTTGTCAATCGTCCATGCGCGAATCTTCACAGGTTCTCCCAGCGTACTTGCCAGTGAAAAGTCATCAGCACAGGTAATGCCTTTATCTTTAAGTAGTTTGGACCAATCTGCAATCGCCTCGGCGCGATATGCAAGGGGAAATGCACCCATGTATGCAATTACTCCAGCACTGAGCATGATATCGCCGACGACATTTTCGTATGTCTGTTGCAATTCTGCCGAAAGTTGCGTCCAACGCGATCGCTCACCCCCAAGACCACCAATCAATTGTTCAGCCCTTACTAATTTTTTAGAGCAGTCATCTACTTGGTTTTGCAAGTCAACTTTCTTCGCGTTGGCAGCATCTAGTCCTTTTTGCAGCTCGGCAACTTTGTCTTCGACTTCTTTCAGGAGGGCACGTTTTTCGTTCAAAGCGGCAGTAGCTGCTTCGAGCGTTTCGATCGCGGTCTTGAGTGCAGCCTTCTTCGGTGCTACTACCTTGGCAACTCGGTTGTAAATAACCATTGCATGCACCCACTTGCAAAGACCTGCTGCTGCTTTGGATGCCTTCGCAACGATGTCGGGCGTGAAGTCATCTCGTTGAGTGAACGGAGTTACCTTTTCTATGATTGCAGGAGTCATGTTATCCTTATCGTAATCCTGCAGGTGCTTCAAAAAGTTTGAATCGCTGAGCAGTTGTTTGCATGCTGGGCCCCAGTAATCCTCCACTTTCTTGGTTCCACCCTCTGGGTCTTTAATTTTGTCGGGTTTTACTCCCATCATGAGACACACAGCTTCCATAGTAACCTTCACGCCTGGAGGGGGCTTCTTCATGGCTTTGACCTCCACGATATCACCCTTGCTGAGAGTCTTTAGCGCCTTGACCGCATTCTCGAGCGCTGGTATGGCCTCTGCAAGTTCAGACTCACAGGACGTTTTCAATTCATTTGCTTCAGCAGCTTGTGCATTACATAGCGCCTCCTCCTTTTGCACGAATATCTTCTTGCTGTCAGCTTCCTTTTGTTGCACGCCAATAGTGACGATCAACTCATCGGTCGCAATTGTTGCTTCTTTCAGCTTGGGTTGTAATGCTTCCAACTCTTCCTGCATGCTTTCCACTTGGTCTGCAGTGTCAATCAGCTTCGTCAGACCGTTGTCATATCGCCCTTTGGCTTCCAGAATTTCGCTTCTCTTCGTGTCGAGCAGATTTCTGAAAGTATTGATGAGAGCCAGATAAGATGTAGGTGTTACGTAGTAGTATCTGCCCTGTTTTTTCAAAAATTGTGTAGTCATTGCCTGGGTCCTCTTTTGCATAAGCACACACACAGCCATGACTCCATCCTTGGCCGATTGATCCATTTCTACTGAATGCAAAAAGTAATTGGCGACTGAACTTAAAGCCTCCTCGGGCCATGCAGTAAACCAATCAATGGTACAACAATTGACCAATGATGGAAACATTCGCAACCGAGTCCGGAAAGCGTCCCCGATTGGACTGAAAGCTAGTACTACGTGCAAATTATTCCGGCACTCCTCTACGAAGAACTTGTAAACTTCAGACTGGCTGCCAGTGTTCACACCTGCTTCTTGCGCACGGGCTCCAACCCCTTCAGTAATGGCAGCGAGCTCCTCCTGGTTGAACAAATTGGCAACTTCCCCAGTATTTAAGATACCATTAATGTCTTCCACAAACCCTTCGTTCACGATTTGGGTGTCTGAAAACATAAATGAAGTTGGCTTTTCCTCCACTCCAGTCATCATGAGGACTCTTTTGAGATCATCGTGCCACTCGACTTTGCCATACGTCTTCGAGATTTCGATCTGAAACAACTCAAAATCGGCTATGTGCGTTGCCAGAATACACATGCTTTTACGGCCAGAACCACCAACACCCACAAGAAGGGCATTGCCCTGAGGCTGATTGAGGACACGACTAATACGTGCAACATGTTCAATTGCATTCATGAACAAAACAAGGGCCATAGGAGCAGAAGTGATTTGATTGTAATCATCCAGGTACTCGTCACACACAATCCGGAGAGCTGCGTGATCTTCAAGTTCAACGTACGGCTTTTGCAAGTTTTTGGCGTCGCTGAAATTGCCGTAGATCAGAACGTCGTTCGCGCCTCGAACTTTTTTATATTCCAGCTTGAAATGCTCCTTGACTTTCACCTCGAGTTCCTTTTTGAACCATGTTCTGTCTGCATCATCGATTAACCTGTCACAGAAAACACGCATACTTTCGTGGCTCCAAAGGCGAATCAGGTCAGGTGCGGCTTTCAAACTGTCTTTGTGCCCTTGTAACACTCCTTGGATAACCTTGGAGAGATCTCGCAAGTTGAAAGTGTAGTGACTCTTCGCTGGGGTTGGAAGCAATGATGTGGATATGGTGTTGTACATGTCGATTGTTGCTGCAACCATCGGTGCAGATACGCTTTTTACGCCGGAAGGGAAAGGTGCCAGAAACCAATCCAAAATTGTGCTGAATACCATCGTTAGCATATCGTTGCTAAACGGCACAAAATTGACCAAGTTGAAATGACGGATGTATCGCTGAGTAATATGATTACGCCCCCCTCCTGGCGGTCCCATGGCTGTGATAAATTGAATGTCAACCAACTGCCTGAACGCATTCTCTTTGCGGTCGTACCATCCACCGTGGTCCATCCACTGTCGAAGAATCTCAATCGGTGGTTGGGCACCGTAAATTTCTTTCTGGGGCATGTTCAAATCGTCTACGAAAATAATGGCAACCTGGCCAAGTGGTGGTCCGAGCACACCTTTTCGACGCTTGTCCATTTTAGAATCGATGATGTCTTGCGTTTGGTTTGCAGAAGTCTGGGCAGAAAAGTTCAGGAAATATGGCTTGTACTTGTCGCCCATGTCGTTGAGTAATTTGCGATTGATGCTTGCAGATTTACCCGTACCCGTGTCTCCAGAGCAAAGCATGTGCATGCCGTGTGTGAGAAGTGTGTCCGTCAAGAAGTTATTGCGCTCAGTGTCTACAGTCGGAACCAGTATTGAACTGAATGGAGCGCCCTTCGGAATGACGAATTTCTTTGCCAGGGACATCCATGTTGCCCAGGACATTTTTTTCGGGTCAAAATCGTAATCATATACAGTCAGATCGCTTGGGATGTCCACCTTCGAAACACGACCTTCTTCAACAACGTAGTCAGGGTTCTTCTTCAAAAAATCCTTCCACTCTGCAGAATCATCCAGATTGTTGGCGACTAACCTCTTCAAGTACTCGTCAAATTTGTCACGTCCTGCGGGATTGACGCAAGCGCCAACTGACCAAGTAAGTGTTTGCAAGAACAATCCGTCTAACGCTTTATGGTGATCTGAACCCATGCCCTCAGGAATGTCCAGCAAGCAATGGAAAAGTCGAATTGCGCTGGCAGCTAACTCCATGAACGTGATAGGCACTGGCTTGACACAACGCTTTTCCACAAAATACAGTAATGGGTCCACGAGCCAGTCGAACAAGCCCCGAATGTACTCACGATGAGGTGTCAAGCTATCTGGGGCCCATCCTAACATTGAGAGCTCTTGATCCAACCAGGAGTCTAGAAGAATTCCCCACCCAAAATTTTGAGGTTCAACAAAGACGATGCCAACACGGGATACCGTTGCTGGAGAAGCTTCCTGTAAATCTTCAGTTTCGAACATCATGGTCATCACATCCGACATCTTCACGATCTCGCCGCTCATGAGACATAACTTTTTGTTGTCGTCAAGCACGGTGTTCATGTTTTCGATCCACACAGCATCCACAGGTCCATCAAACATCACCCACTTGCGGTCTGGAGAAGGATCCTTGGCAGCATCTCTGTAAGTGCATGCTAACACTCCATCAGACCATTCGTGCGTGTTGTCGTCGAAGTTACCGTACAGCTGACCCGAGGTGATCGACTTTGGGTTCATAGTAAAAATCTGAATCTTCTCGGTATGTTCGTTCCCACGTTCATTGCACAGGGTCATGGCCTTCGCTAATACGTACAAAACACTTGTCTTGCAACCATACGTTTCTCCAACAAGCATGAGGCCGTGTCTAACGAGAATCATCTCGTACAGTTGAATACATTTGTAAGAAAAGGCTGCCACCGGCTGCAGTGTTTTCTTTGGATTTTCCGATGTATCCGTCAGTCCATTTTTAATCCAAATGCCCATCTTGCAAGCTTCGTCGATGGTTGGGATCAGGTCGCCGTGATCAGGGGCAGGGAGCTCAATACCTGGAAACAGGTCAGCAGTGATGCCTTTGAACAAAGGTAAATCCTGTTGCATAAACTTGGGAAGGTTCACATCATTGACTGAACGCAGCACAATCTTTGGCTCTGTCCAGAACGGGTCATTGCCTAATTGCTGCCGAAGATTACCAGCAGCAACCAGAATGGAATTCACTGCACGCATACCGTAGTCATAGTGCTTTTGAGAAGACAACTGCTCAGAACTCAACTGCAGCACCTGCACGAGTTTTTGAGCATTACTGCGAGCATCCGTGAATCCAAATGAATACAATCTGATTTCTCCGATTAGCGCATAATCAGGAACCATCATAGCGCACGGCCTGAAGAGGGCTTTCAAGTTGTCGGGCAATTCAGCACGCCCTGCGTAGCCAGGGTTCATGGTAATGTATACATTACAATTCTGGTTCAATTTGATGTAAGTGCCTTCGAAATGAAACTTTTCGACGCCTGCCTTTTTCGCCTCATTGATGGTGAGGATTTGTTGAGCAATCACAGAAAGAACTTCGATATTGATTCTATTGAACTCATCAAAACAGCACCAGGAACCACATCCAGCTAAACCTTTGAAGAATTTCGCCATTGCAAGGTAATCCAAACCATCAGAACAATTGAAGACTACACACTGGATGGCCACAGCCTTCGCGAGATCTTTTACCGTCTCTGTTTTGCCAGTTCCAGCTGGACCTTCGGGCGCACCGCCGTAGCCAAGCCCGACGGCACCCATCATAGTCCGGTAGCATCGGTCGGTTAGTGGGGTAATCACCAAACGCATCGAGTTGCCAAGGTATTCATAGCCATACTTAATTGTAGCATTTACAATGCGAGCTAGCAGCATGTCGTCTCCTTTGCCCGTGTCTGGATCAGGCTCCCAGTAGTAGCGTAGCTGGGACATCCATTCAAAATCTGTGACGTTGTTCACACCCTTCTGAATCATACTCAGAATAGTATCGCGGGCATGCACATCAATTACTACGAGCGCTCCAATGGTTTTTCTCATCATCTTGGAAAGTCCACCACGCACTAACATAACAATGTTGATTAATTGCTGATTGAGCTCTTCTACAAACTCAGCGAGTGCCACAGGGCCACCACGTTCGTCCAGGATATGTTTCGTGACATCACGCGTCCAATACACTTGACTGACCCCAAGAATTACCTGGGCTGGCCAATTGTGGGTCCACTGCGTTCGTTCTGTGTTGGCATAGTCAAGCATGGAACGAGCAGTTGAATCTCTGATTGCACCCCACATGTTTGCTTCGAGCTCCAGCAACCACATTTCCACGTTGCCCTTGTTTACACGGGTTTCTGGGTCGACTGGATCCTTAAGCGCAACCACTTCCCCTTCTGAAGAGATCATTTCGGTGATTTTCAGATCCTTCTCGAACTTGCACTTATTGCAACCCTCAAAACATTTGCCCAAATGGGGTTGTACAGCTCGAGGCTCTTTTGTTTGTGACAAAATTTCAAGCAACTCGTCGTTAGAAAGGAAGAAAAAACGGGGGAAGTACAGACGTTTGGTTTCAAGGTAATCGTTCAACCCCTTTTGAATTTCATCCAGTTTCTGGTTGGCTTGAACAAACTTTTTGAGCAATCCATCCCGTTCAGCGGATGCCATGAATCTTGGTTCGTCGACAGTGTCGGCCATATTCTTTCGCCACAAGGCGTCGACACTTGCAAATCGCCTTGCCTCTGTTGGCATTTGCCGCATAATATCGTCAGACCCAAAAATCGGCTCCAAATACAACCAAGTTTGCTGACAGCCGGCCCATTCGTCCAAGAGCTGCTGGGAATACTGGAGCTTCTTTTCCCACCGCTTACATTCCATTTCAATAGGCTTAATAAATGGAGAGCCACGCATGGTTTGGACCTTCACAAGATGGTCGTCGAGCAATGTAACTATATCATCCACACCACGGATCAAGTGTGTGCCAGTTTCTTTGTATGCTAAAACTTCGAACTCTACGGGCTCCCATTCTGCAATCATCGCCTGAAGGGCTTTTTCCAGAGAGTACTCCTTTTCTGCCGCCACACAAACAGATTGGATAAGTTCCATCTCATCTTGCAGCTTCATGTCAAGGAGCTGCTGCAGGGTCAGTTCTTCGTCATCTGCAGAGATGTTTACTTCACGTCCCAGCTTTTCTCCAATTTTAGTGCTTAAGTCGCCCCAATGGCGCTCGCGTAAAGCTGGAGAAGCAAGACTTTTGATCACCGGCAGAAACTGCTTAAACGTGGTCGTGCGCTCACGAAGTTCCTGGGCAACCTCGGCTGACGACGGAGATTCATCACCCAGCTGCTTGCTGAGCTTGTAGGAAGTTTTCCACCATTTCATGACGTCTGCGTCAATTGCGTCGGCATTCAACTCCACAAATGGCCCTCCCAGCCATACCTTCTTGCTTTCCTCAAAATCTGATAGCATATTCCACAAGTTGAAATATGGCTCGAAATTGCTTTGAAGCATGTCCAGAAGTGCATACTCAGTGGGAGGGAACCCAAACACCTTTTCACGATTATTGAAATCCTCGCCCTGGTCTTTAGAGTTTTGAATATCATCCATCAAGAAATTAGCTGCCTCGGCATGCTTCCTGACTTGGTCGGCATCTCCATATTCTTTGAACGCTTCGACATCCTTTTCGATTTGTTCAAGGGTGAGATTGAATTGTTCTTTTTCTAGTGCCAGTGCATCCATCATTTTCACCTTGTCTGCTTCGAGGCTAATCTCTACATCCAGCATGGATTTGTCAATGAGCCGAGGCCATTCCTTTGTGGACCATGCCAATGTGAAGTCCTCTTCAGAAAGTCTGTTACAGAATTGGTCCAGCATGCCCAAGCGTCCATGAATTTCGTCCACTTCATCCTTCATGTTATCGATGGTGACTTTACTGTCTTCCATGAAATCTTTCAGAGCTTGCAACTCCATCTCATTCTTTGGCTTTTCGTTGATACGAGCTTCAATAGCTTGGTACCGATCGACAACGCTCTGGTTTTGATCATGGGCATTTCGAACCATGTGGTCCATCAAAGCCGTGATGATTTCCTTTGCTTTCGACGACAGCTGGTTTTTAATACCAGTACAGTCTACTCTTGTCATTGAGAATAACTGCTCATCATACGCCAGCGTCTGCACTTCCTCGGAAATTTTGTACATCTCCAAAATCTGGTTTTCCCATTCACGAAGGGTCGGCTCTGGTTTTCTGTTTGCGAAAGTCGAAACAAATTCTTCGGTATTGACTTTCGTAATGTAGGCATATGAATCATACAATTTTCCCAAGGCCTCAGCACCTTTCATGCTATCAGTCACCATTTGCGAGATCTCAGCCCGCGCATCATTCAACAATTTATCGTACGGTGCCTCTAGTGCATCGCCTTTATCCAAGTTGAAGATTTGCACCGTGTCAAGTGAAAGCAAGGACATGAGCCCTGCGTTGATGACAGAGTACCCTTGAACAGCGCTGCTCATGCGTGAAAATACTTTGAGCAAGCTTTGCTCAATTTGCTCCTTGCTTGGTTGCAAATGTGCGCGTCCCTGAGCGACGACGAGCTGCACATCAAACAGCGGGGTCGTCCCAAGAATCGGAAATACGGCAGGTAAAGGCCCGATTCGGTCAGGTACATCCTTGAGAGCGTCCTTTGCTGCCTCTTCATCTTCGATCTTTTTCTGCTTTGCCTCAAATTCCTTCACAGCTTTGGAACCCTTTTTTTGTGCTGCAGCCCTTTCTTCCTGTATACTCTCCTCTTTAGCTTTTTGTGCAGCTAACTCCGCTGCAACTTCAGCTTTCTGCTTCTTATGGGCTTCAGTTTCGACTGGGAGGCACTCTTTTGAGTACTTCTTCACAAATGCAAGCCACTGCTCAATAGAATTGCATGCAACGTGCCGTAAATGGCTGGCCATCCGCAATTCTATGGCTTTGAGGAGACAGCAAAGGTCAGACTCCATAAATGCATCAAGGTCGGTTTGGAAAAAATCGTAAAGATCCTGAACTTTATCAATCAAATGTTCACTTATGCCTCGATGCCAGTCTGTAGCAAGCCGTTCTTCGAGACGAGCAGCATGGGCACTCTGCAACTTCTCGAAATGTTCCATAGCACACGGCAATTCCATCTCTTGGAGCCCAATATCCATAAAAATCGAGTCCACAAATTGGTAATGCCAGCGATCAGCCATCCAAGTCAGCGTGTCGCGCACCTCGTCATGCCGTGTATAATGTGAATGCACAATGGTAAGATGCTTGTCTTCGTATGCAACTTCGGGTTCCGGGATGCTAACTTTCCCGTACATTGGATACTCTTCTGCAGTTGGAGGGGGTGGCAAACGCAGTTTAGAATACTGCTCCAGTTTTTCATCACTATTGCTGAGAGTGTGAAAAAGAACAGCCTTCTTCATGCAGTGAGTGTAGTTCTGGATGACGTCAGTGGTGAGCGCACGCAATAGATTCCCCTGCGAAGTGCCTTCTCGAATTGTTTGCATTGCCGGAGGTAGTCCGAGAATGACCTTGTCATGGATACCTTGCAGAGTGGCAGGCTGCATTGGTTTCACGTCCTTATTAGGCTGTTGGAGGACGTAATGGTCGAAACGCAGCCGGCTTTTTGCATTTTCCCTGCCTGACCGAGCGTACTTTATCCTTGCATCAAAAGTGGGCTGTTCTTCTAAGCCAAACCTTAGGTGGATGCGGGAAACATCTTTTGTCTTGCCGTACTTGTCGTATTTTACCTTGTACAACTGTGTCGCTGAATCGTAGCTTAAGACTGTGCAAGACACCCATTGCCAGACTCCATTTGTCCAGAACGGCGATGATGCTTTCGACCCTGTTTCTATCCATTCTTGGGGCGTCCGAGTTTCAAATTCGACGCTGTCAAACTGGTCCAGTGGCAACTTGGATTGGTCAATCTGCAAGTAATCAGCATCATCTAAGGGCACGTTCGAAGAATCAGCCGGCATCGGCTGTGTCTGAGATAGTTCCGAACTCGTGACATCAAACTCAGGGATTCCTATAGCTGCGCGTGCAGCCTGGGCTTGCAGCTCTTTCTCCAATTGTGCTTCCTGAGCCAATGCAAGTTTACTCTTGCGCAAGTCACCTGGAAATTTTTTGACACTATTCAGCTTTCTGCGGCGGCTTCTATCCTGCTTATTAGTCTTTTCCTTCTCTAGTGTAACTTTGTCTTTCCACCGATACGGCGTGTTGTGATGATCAACCTTGTACTCTTCTGTAACGTTTGCAGGTGCATTTCCTCCCGGCTTTGCAGATGCAATCAAACTTGCAGTGGCTTGGAGGCTTGGCGGAAGCTTCCTGGTTGCGACCCTGTGCTTCCGAAACCAATCAGGCATAGCCCGTGATGACGCGCCGTCTCTGGGAGGCTGCGGTACCACACCCACAAATTCATCTGCGCTGTCCATGCGAAACACAGGTAGTACTGAAGGAGAGTATCTGCCGCTATATATACCTTCAAACTATATACCTTCAAACTATATTCCGGCTGTGAACTGCCAACTCCCCAAGCGCCGCTATT
>Ga0115100_10598577_pt1 | contig 13110 bp, 1 predicted proteins | sample MBTome_3_FD_89642 | JGI IMG/M metagenome (GOLD analysis project Ga0115100, IMG submission 89642) | Marine eukaryotic communities from Pacific Ocean to study complex ecological interactions - MBTS_2Apr14_M1_3um Metatranscriptome... | ecosystem: Environmental > Aquatic > Marine > Oceanic | place... | reverse complement strand
GTGGTCAAGGGAGACACCGCAGAAAGTTAATCCTCCTTGTTTAAAGCAGTGGGGTTGACTTAGTTCCTTTGCTGGCTAAACAGAATCTGGCAGCCGTCCTTTTTTTTAAATTAAATACCTTTCCCTTCAAAGGAGGCGGAAAAGTGTGCTGCACGCAACGTGCACACGCACGCACACACGCACACACAAGCACACAGGCATAGGTTGCAAGAGTTGACTTGCTACCATGTCCAACACACAGCGGTCGCGCCTCTCGAGCGCACGGAGCCAACGCGACGGCAGTGGTGCATCCCGTGCAGGCTCTGCCCGTCCGGTCTCTGCTTACTCGCGAGCCGGATCCGCACGAAGTTTGCGTTCTGACGTGCCAGAACCGCAGCCAACACCGCTGCTTCGTCCGGTGACTGCCAACAACCCGCGCTCTGAAAGAGCGTTTTACTCTGACATTCTTGGGCCAGCATCGCCGGAAGTCTTGGAAGAGCTTACTCAAGGTCCTGCTATCAACGTCGCTTCACGACAAGCTGTTCGCACGGGTTCAAACAGCATCTCCGTTGACACCATGACCGTGCCGGAAGGTCCTGAAAACGCAGATGCGGGCGGGAGTCACAAACCTGGTCCTCGGCCTCCACCAAAGAGCCAATTGCCAAAGAAGGCGCATGATCCAAAAGTGCAGCGAGCCTTTTCTGTGCCAAAAGGCACTATTCCAAGGAGGGTCCAAATTGACCGACAGCGGCGTCGCTTTGGAGCAGACGACATCCCTGACTTGCTTGCGGATCGTGGTCTCAGCACTCAGGATTTGGTGCCAGGCGGAAAGTTTGGGCGAAATAATACCAACGGGCCTTCGCCTGCGTACTTACCCCTCGAAATCTTCGACGACACTGAGTACGACTGCCGCACGCCAGAGGAGTGGATGGAACTTGGAGAAGTAGACGGTCAGATGAAAGGCGTTCCAGCTCACACAGTGGCCAACGATTCAACCGGGGCGCTTAGTTGGACCGCGTGCACCGTTTTGAAGTATGATCCTGATTCGCAAGTCTACCACTGCATCGTTAACGGGCGGGCGACTCCTGCGGCAGTTCCGCGGGTGCACCTCCTGTTTACGGCGGAAGATCCGCGGGTTTTTGCAGACCGCGTGGCGGCCGCGCATAAGCTAAGGGCCGATACAGAATCCGAGTTGGTCTACAGCCTTACTGTAGACTGCATGCCGGCTCATGGAAGTGGTGTTCAATTGGACGCCGCCACCGTGGCAAAGATCTTTGAGAATGCGTCGGGTTCTTCAGAGCAGATGAGAATGGACGACGACGTTGTGAAGCGCCTCGTGGCCGAAATTAATTTGATTCACGCCCGTGCTCAGAGTCAAATGGCGCTTGATGCCGCTGTCAAGGCCGATCCATCGGCGTTCCCTGGCGTAAATGTGCCTGCGCGGGCTCCTCCAGCCACGCCTACATGGACCCGGCAGGTCGTCGAGTTTGATTTCACTGCCAAGCTGCAAAGTTTGTGCACAAAGATCTTGCAAAACCACACCAACGTGCTGTCCGCCATTGACTTGGTTCGGATGCAGTGCGCTCCAATTGAATCGCCAGCAATGAGCCTCTTTGCAACCAAGATTGTGAAGTCAGTCAAGCTGGACGAGTTTGAAATGATGCAAAACCAGGCTTCTGAGAGCGTGAAAAATTATCTCACCAACGCCTGGCTTCCTGGCGTTCAAAAGGCGGTGACCGACAGCGTTGGAAAGTACGGAAAAGGTTGGTTCAACATGCAGGAAACGTCGCTGGAGATTTACGAAGTGTCAAAGCTCAAGAGCTTCATGCGTCTCACTCGCTTGATTATGCAAGATGCCCTTCGGACAATCACCCTCAACTCTTGCAACCAGCTTGCCAGCCTGATTGACGTCGCTTCCGAGCGGGTCAAGACCGCTCCAAGTCTTGAGTGGCCAGTTGAGCAAGGCTTTTACTCAGAGATGTTCAAGCCGAGAACGAGCCCACTGTGGAGCCTCGATTTGCTGATTGACGAAGAAACAAAATCGTTTACGTTCAGCACGCCAGTTGGCCCGTTTGAAGATGCCATCATCGGCCTGTTTGACAACGGCATTCTTGCCACCAAAGGGGTGCTGGACGTCGAGCCAAAGCTGATGCCAAAGTTGTTCTGGGTTGGGAAGCCGACTCTTGAATCCGTGTCGCTGCACGAGCCGTGGGTGAACAAGTTGCGTGACGGAATCCGGCACGATATCCAAACTAGCATCAAGCCGCTTATGTCGTACTTGGCGCAGTGGGTCAAATACAACGACCTCGTCGCCCTTGACGTCACGCAGTACCTCGAAGACTTCATCTCTGAGCCGCGAGATGCAAACGCAGTTCGAAACGAGTGCAAGATGCACCTATCTTCCCGTGACGAGATTGAAAAGGCAATCCCGCTTTGTGTGGATATCGGGCTCTTCCACATCAACGTCGAGCCCGCCCGGACAGCACTCATTGCAAAACGGAAGAAGCTTGGCGATGAGGTCCTTGGTGTGCTCGGCAAACGTTTGCGCGAAACTGCTGACGCTGTGTGCAAGGAATACCTCAGCATTGCATCCAAACTGAAGGAAAAGCCAAACGGCGTCGAAGAGCTGGCTGAGACGCGCGAGTACATGTCTACGATGCCTGACGTATTGAAATCGCTTGCTAGCCGAGGCACCAAAGCTATCAATGAGTGGGAACTTCTGGCCGACTTCCAATGCAACATGTCTGACGACGACAGTATGGTCCTCTGGAAAACGTACGGCTGGCCAAAGTCGGTTCAAGAGATGACTGCCGAAACAATTGCGAACCACTTGGCAGATGAAGAGCGCTTCCGGGACAACCTTATTGGCGACGTTTCCGGATTTGATGATCACATTGTTCAACTTCAAAAGATGGTGCACGGCTTCTTCAACCACGTTGATATTAAGCAGGTGGAAGAAACTGCTGTCGAGGCTCGAAAGATCCAAAAAGCGCTGGAAGAAGCACAAACAGACGCTGACACGTTCCGTGCTCGGCAGGGTTTGTTCAAAATGGAAAAAACAGAGTACGACATTCTCAAGAAAACCATCAAAGAGTTCACTCCGTTCAAGGACTTGTGGATAACCGCCGATGACTGGCAAAAGAAGCATCACTTTATCATGACGGACAGCTTCCAAGCCATTGATGCTGTCGGCATCGAGGCGTTTGTGCAGTCTTCGTGGAAGACCATCCACAAGTGCCTGAAGGCGTTCAAGGACATTCCAGGCTGCTTGAAAGTTGCAGAAGAAGTCAAGACGTGGCTTCAAGAGTTCATGCCGTTTTCGCCTCTTATTCAAGCCCTGCGCAACCCAGGTATGCGAGACCGTCACTGGATTCAAGTTTCCGAAAAGCTTGGCTTTGAATTTAAGATGGATGCTCAGCTTACGTTCACCAAATGTTTGGAGCTCCGGCTGCAAGACCACATTGAAGAGATAGTCAAGGTCGGAGAGTTTGCCGCAAAAGAGTATCAGATTGAAGAATCGCTTGACACCATGGCCGAGCTTTGGAGGACTGAAAAAGCGGGTGTGCTCGAGATGCGGCCCTACAAGCAGACTGGCACTTACATCCTTGCTGCTGCTGAAGAAGCCATGCAGATGCTCGACGATCACGTTGTGCTTACTCAAGCCATGTCTTTCTCGCCGTACAAGAAACCGTTTGAAGCTCGCATTACTGCATGGGAGCAGAAGCTCTGTACGTCCTCTGACGTAATTGAAGAGTGGCTCAAAGTGCAGCAGTCGTGGCTCTACCTTGAGCCTATTTTCAGCTCCGACGACATCGCGAAGCAGCTGCCAACAGAAAACAAACGGTACCAAACAATGGACCGAATCTGGCGAAAAGCAATGGACACGTGCTGGCGGGTCCGCAACGTCATTCAAGCGTGCCCGTCAATTTCGCTGCTTGAAGACCTTCGTGAATGCAACAAACTTCTCGATCAGGTGCAGAAGGGCTTGTCAGCTTACCTTGAAACCAAACGAGGTTCGTTCCCGCGGTTCTACTTCCTCTCTGACGATGAACTTTTGGAAATTTTATCGCAGACAAAAGATCCTACAGCTGTGCAGCCGCACTTGCGGAAATGCTTCGATAACATTGCTCGTGTACGATTCGACCCCGAGCCGAAAGAAGGGGAGGTTATTGCACCAGCAAAGCTTCAAATCACGCATTTCATTGCCGGCGATGGCGAGGCCGTCGAGTTCAATGCTGAGGGGTGTGCTGAGGTGCGGCCAATCGGCAACGTCGAAGATTGGCTTTTGGAAGTCGAACGAGTCATGCAGCGCTCGCTTCGGGAAATCTTTGAAGATGCGTGGGCCGTGTACGCCGACACTGACCGAGTCGAGTGGGTGACCCAAGGCGGTTACCCAGGTATGATTGTGATTGCTGGATGCCAAGCAGCGTGGACCATTGAGACTGGCGCTGCGATCAGTGACGGAGCTCTTGTTGAACATTCAAAGAAATGCGATGGTCAGCTTGCTGGTTTGGTGCGCGCAATTCGTGGTAAACTTGACAAGATTACCCGGAAGGTTGTGTCTGCACTTATTGTCATTGAAGTGCACGCCAAAGATGTCGTGCACGAAATGGTTGAAGACGGTGTTCAGCGCGTCTCTGATTTCGAGTGGATCAAGCAGCTTCGTTACTATTGGGAGGAAGACGCAGAGGGCGAGGACAATATCATGGTCAAGGCCGTAACAGCAGTCTTCAACTACGGGTATGAATACCTTGGCAACTCTGGTCGGCTTGTCATTACACCGCTTACTGATAGGTGCTACTTGACGTTGACGGGCGCTCTTTCGCTTGTCTTTGGCGGTGCTCCAGCAGGTCCGGCCGGGACGGGCAAAACGGAAACTACAAAGGACCTTGCGAAAGCGCTCGCCATTCAGTGCGTCGTTTTCAACTGCTCTGATCAACTTGACTACCTTGCTATGGCCAAATTTTTCAAAGGACTTGCCAGCTCTGGTGCATGGGCTTGCTTCGACGAATTCAACCGCATTGACATTGAAGTGCTTTCCGTGGTTGCTCAACAGGTTGCGACTATTCAGCTTGCTATCAAAGCGAAGGAACGGCGGTTCATGTTTGAAGGTGTCGACCTTCAGCTCAAGTGGACTTGTGCGCCATTCATTACTATGAACCCAGGTTACGCCGGGCGTACAGAACTCCCAGACAACCTTGCTGCCTTGTTCCGCCCTGTAGCCATGATGGTTCCGGACTACTCCATGATTGCTGAGATCTTCCTCTACTCGTTTGGATTCGAAGATGCAAAATTCTTATCGAAAAAAGTTACCACAGTTTTCAAATTGTCGTCGGAACAGCTCTCGTCTCAAGATCATTATGACTTTGGCATGCGAGCGGTGAAAACAGTCATTACCGCTGCTGGTAATCTCAAGCGTGCGTTTGGTGACACTATGGCCGAAGACCAGATCTTGCTCCGAGCCATCCGTGATGTCAACGTTCCAAAATTCCTTGCACAAGATCTGGTTCTCTTCGATGGCATTGTCTCTGACTTGTTCCCAGATACCAAAATCCAAGAGATTGACTACAGCGCGTTCAAGGCGTCGATTACAGCAGGTTGCAACAAGCATCAGCTCCAAGATGTCCCAGACTTTGTCCGTAAAGTTATCGAACTCTACGAAACTACCGTTGTGCGTCACGGGCTGATGTTGGTCGGGCCAACATGTTCGGGTAAGACGAGGTGCCGAGAGGTGCTCTCAACAGCCCTCACAGACCTCGGCATTGCTGGCGAGTGCGACAATACTGGTGCGCCACACACAAAGATCAATAACTTTGTGCTCAACCCTAAATCGATTACAATGGGCCAACTCTACGGGCAGTTTGATCCGCTTACGCATGAGTGGACGGACGGCATTCTTTCTACTTTAATTCGTCTCGGTGTTGCCTCGCAAACAACGGAAAAGAAGTGGTTCGTCTTTGACGGTCCTGTGGATGCCATCTGGATTGAAAACATGAACACTGTCCTCGATGATAACAAGAAACTCTGCCTTGCAAGCGGCGAAATCATCGCTCTGACAGACGAAATGAGAATGATTTTTGAAGTAGAAGACCTGACCGTCGCCTCGCCTGCCACCGTTAGCCGATGCGGCATGGTGTACCTTGAGCCGTCCTTGCTAGGACTCGAACCGTTTGTGAAGAGTTGGCTGGAAAACAACCTCCCAGAGCTTATTGAGCCGCACAGGCCAACCTTTCAAAAGCTCTTTGACGATTACCTCAACGACGCCGTTGAGTACGTCCGGTTTAACTTGAAAGAAATGAACCCATCCGTGGACGGCAACCTTTCCTTTAGCCTGATGAAGCTTCTTGACTGCTTTCTCGAGCCGTTTATGCAGGGGAAGGATGAAGGCAAGGACGGGCGAGAGATCGACCAAGAGCGCATTGCGGCTATCCCAGAACTCATTGAGCCATGGTTTTTGTTCTCTGTAGTGTGGAGCATTGGCGCAACGTGCGACACGGACGGCCGTCTCAAGTTTGACGCCTGGTTGCGTGCAAGAATGGCCGAGAAAGGCGCTGTCTTGCAGTTTCCGGAGGAAGGCCTCGTTTATGACTACCGGCTCGCCGACGACGGTGCTCGCAAGGAAGATGTTGAAGAGGACGACGACGATGATGATGATGATGACAAAACTGTTTCGATTGAGTGGAGACGGTGGACGGATGGCGTTCCTGCCCCAGTTATCAATCCAAAAGCTGAATTTTCGTCAATCATGATTCAAACGCTCGACACGCTTCGGACTGATTACGTCCTTCAGAAGCTGTTGACCAATCAAAAGCAAGTCGTGGTGATTGGCCCCACAGGAACTGGTAAAACACTGAACGTTCAAAACAAGCTCCTCCGTGGCATGCCTAGAAAGTACATGTCTACGTTCATCAACTTTTCTGCGCAGACAAATGCAAACCAGACGCAGGACATGATTGACGCAAAGCTTGACAAGCGACGTAAAGGCATTTACGCACCTCCGCTTGGCAAACAGTACGTCATTTTCATCGACGATCTCAACATGCCGGCGCTTGAGGAGTATGGCGCACAGCCACCGATTGAAATCGTCCGGCAGTGGATGGATCACTCTGGCTGGTACGACCGGAAAGCAATTGGATCGTTCATGACTCTTATTGACATTACGTACTGCTGTGCCATGGGCCCCCCAGGCGGCGGCCGCAACAGCATCACGAACCGGTTGATGCGACACTTCAACTTTTTGACAATGACTGAGCTTTCGACAGAAAGTCGGCAGGCCATTTTCAAACCGATTCTGGCAGCGTACTTGGGTCAGAAGGCCGAAGTGATCAAAGACACGACCGTCGACAACCTTATTCACGAGACCGTTGAGTTGTTTGATCACATTCTTGCAAGCCTGTTGCCGACGCCGGCGAAAGTGCACTACACTTTCAACCTCCGGGATCTTGCAAAGGTCTTTCAAGGCATGCTCATGAATAACGTTAAAGTTTTGGAAGGAGAAGTTGACATTGTGCGATCATGGGTGCACGAGTGCAACCGGGTGTTCCGTGATCGTTTGATCAACGACGAAGACCGTGATTTTTTTGACAACCAGCTGAAAAGCATCTGCAAAGACAAGTTTGGATATGAATGGCTTGAGATTGAGCACCGAAAACCACTCTTCTACGGCGACTTCATGGATGCATCACAAGATCCCCGGTTGTACGAAGAGCTGCCGGATCTGCCAAAAGTAAAGGAAGTCATGGACGAAGCCCTTTCCGATTACAACGAAACAAACACATCTGGCCAGATGAATCTTGTCCTTTTTGAAGACGCTATTCAGCACTGCTGCCGTGTCAGCAGGGTGATCAGGCAGCCACTTGGCAATGCGTTGCTGCTCGGCGTTGGTGGAAGTGGGCGTCAAAGTATGACGCGGCTTGCTGCGCACCTTGCGGACTTTAAGTGCTTTCAGATTGAGCTCGCCAAAAACTACGGCATGGTCGAATGGCGAGACGACTTGAAAAAGTTGATGCAAGGTGCTGGCATGGACAACGAGCCGGTCGTGTTCTTGTTCAGCGACACTCAGATCAAAAATGAAAGTTTCCTTGAGGATATCAACAACATTCTGAACAGTGGTGACGTCCCAGGAATTTATGAGGGTCCTGAAATGGACGCCATCTATGCTGGAATGAAGCCGCTGGTTCAAGGTGCAGGGCTGGCAGTCACAAAGGCAAACATGTTTGCCATGTATTGTGGTCGCGTTCGGGCAAACGTGCACTCTGTCATCTGTATGTCTCCAATCGGAGAGATCTTTAGATCGCGGCTTCGGCAATTTCCGGCTCTCGTCAGCTGCTGTACCATCGATTGGTTCTCGGCATGGCCAGACGAGGCATTGATATCTGTTGCTCAGACGCTTCTCGCTGACATTCCAACTTTGCCGGATCAAAACGTCATTTCGAAAGTTGTCAAGCAGTGCGGTGTTATCCACCAGTCTGTCATTCAAAAATCCAAGGAGTTTGAGCAAGAACTTGGAAGGGTCAACTATGTGACTCCCACTGCTTACTTGTCCCTTATTGAAATCTTCGTCAACATGATCGGAGACAAGCAGAAAGCGTTGAAAGATGCTCGGGACAAGACTGCAAACGGCATGACCAAGTTGAATGCAACTGAAAAGGAAGTTGAAGAGCTTCAGGAAGAGCTGACGGCAATGCAGCCAATGCTCAAACAAGCTTCAGAAGAAACGGAAATTGCTATGGTCGAAATCACCAAGAACAAAGCAAGTGCCCAGGAGACTGCCATTGAGGTTGGCGAGAAAGAAGAAATAGCCACTGCAGAAGCTGCAGAAACGAAGGCAATTGCCGATGATGCTCAACGCGATCTTGATGAAGCCCTTCCAGCGTTAGACCAAGCTGTCGCTAGTTTGAAGTCGTTGAAGAAGGATGACATTACGGAGGTCAAAAACTTCAGCGATCCGCCAGGCGGCGTGAAGATGGTGATGGAGGGTGTCTGCATCATGTTTGGCGTGAAGCCGAAGATGGAAGCTGGCGAGAAACCGGGACAAAAGGTTGCCAACTACTGGGCAGTCACTGGTCCGCTGCTTGTGAATCCGGCCAAATTCTTGGATAGCCTCTTTCAATTCGACAAAGAAAACATTCCGGAGTCCTGCATTAAGAAGATTAGGCCTTACATTGAGAACGAGGCCTTTACCCCAGCAGCAATTTCCAAAGTTTCTCGAGCGTGTACCGCCATTTGCTCGTGGGTACGTGCTATGTATAAGTACCACAATGTAGCAAAGATGGTCGAGCCGAAGCGGAAGGCCCTTGCTGAAGCGAACGCCTCCTTGCAGGTTACCATGAAGGTTCTTGCTGCTGCGAAGGCTCAGCTCCAGGAAGTCACTGACGCGATTTCTTCGATGGAGGTCAAGTTTGATGCCATGGTTGCAAAAAAGCAGCAATTAGAAGACAAGGCTAATGAATGCACCCAGAAGCTTTCGCGTGCTGAACGGTTGATCGGCGGCCTTGGTGGCGAGAAAGTGCGGTGGGCCAAATCCATCGAGCTTGGCGACAAGCTCCTCGTCAACGTCGTCGGCGACATTGTTGTTTCAGCAGGCACCGTTGCTTACCTTGGCCCGTTCACCGAAGAGTACAGAGAAGCTCTGCGGACAACCTGGCGAAAGAGCCAGGAAGAAAATGAAGTGCCTCACACTGAAGGCGCGTCTCTGATTTCTACGCTCAGCGATGCTGTCGAGGTACGAGACTGGCAGCTCCACGGCCTTCCGAAAGATCAAATGGCAACTGAAAATGCTTGCACGGTTAAGTATTCTTCTCGGTGGCCGCTCTTCATCGATCCGCAATCGCAGGCGAACCGATGGATCAAAATGAAAGAAGGCGACAAGCTGGTGGTCATGAAGCTAACTGACAGAGACTTTTTGCGAAGCCTTGAAAATGCAGTTCGGTTTGGATCGCCGTGCCTCTTAGAAAATGTTGGCGAAGAACTCGATCCAGCTCTTGAGCCTATTTTGCTGAGGCAGACGTACAAGAGTGCCGGCGGCCTTGTGATTAAACTCGGCGACTCTGTTATTCCGTACCACGATGATTTTGCTTTCTACATTACAACAAAGCTTCCGAACCCGTTATACACCCCAGAAGTGTCAACCAAAGTGACTGTGGTCAACTTCACCTTGTCTCCAACAGGCCTTGAAGACCAGATGCTTGGGCTTGTGGTTGCGCAAGAGCGACCGGACCTTGAAGAGGCAAAGAACGAGCTAATTGTGAACAATGCCAAGATGAAAGCCGAACTCAAGTCACTTGAGAACTTGATTCTGAAGTTGCTCAGCGAGTGTGAAGGCAGTCCTGTTGACGATATTGATTTGATTGAAGCCCTCGATGCGTCCAAAATTAAGTCTGACGAGATCAACTTGAAAGTGGTGGATGCAGAGAAGACCGAAAAGGAAATTGACGTGATTCGTATGAAGTATGTGCCTGTGGCCGTTCGGTCGCAGTTGCTTTTCTTTTGCGTTACAAGCCTTGCCCGTGTCGATCCTATGTACCAATACTCGTTGGAATGGTTCCGAAGCATCTTCTTGCAAAGCCTTGAGAAGTCTGAACCAAACGAAGATCTCGAAGAACGAATCAAGATAATCAACGATTACTTTACATTTAACTTGTACAGTAACGTCTGCCGGTCGTTGTTTGAGCGGCACAAGCTTCTCTTCTCATTCCTGGTCTGCGCGCGAATTTTGATGAACCGGAGTGAGATTGACATGACAGAATGGAAGTTCCTCATTGTTGGTGGCATCACAATTCCTGAAGAGTTGGAAAACCCTGCGCCTGAATGGATTTCGGAAAGAATGTGGATGGACCTTTCCATGCTTCCAATCTTGCCGAAATTTGCGAGCATTGCAAAAGAATTCAAAGACGACTTGGAGGGCTGGAAGAAGATCTTTGACAGCACTGCCCCGCACCAGGAAGTTTTCCCTGGCAAATGGAACGACTACTTTGACGGCTTTCAAAAGCTGCTAGTGATTAAATGCTTACGGTACGATAAACTTCCAGACATGATGCAAGATTTTGTGGCGGCGAGCATTGGGCAGCGGTTCATTGAACCGCAGACGGCCAATTTGAGCCAAGTCTTCCCAGACACGAACCCGCAGACCCCTTTGATCTTTGTGCTCTCCAACGGCACAGACCCTGCTGCTGACCTGCTGACGTTTGCTGAAGAAATGAAGTTCACGAAGAAGTTGACTTCCATTTCGCTTGGCCAAGGTCAAGGTCCGAAAGCTGAGAACATGTTCCGGATGGGCATTGAACGAGGTAGCTGGGTGTTCTTCCAGAATTGCCACTTGTCGCCGTCGTGGATGCCAACGCTTGAGCGGTTGATTGAAAACATCGATCCTAGCAAGGTCCATCGCGACTTCCGGCTTTGGTTGACCAGCATGCCTTCGCCAAAATTCCCAGTGCCAGTGTTACAGAATGGTAGCAAGATGACTGTTGAGCCACCGCGTGGCATCAAGGCTAACTTACTTGCTGCGTTTGATCCGTTGAACGACGATTACCTGAACCAGGGCACGAAGACGGACAATTGGAAGGCCTTGCTGCTGTCGTTGTGCATCTTCCACGGTGTTCTTCTTGAGCGACGAAAGTTTGGTCCTCTTGGTTTCAACATTCCGTACGGCTACACACAGGCTGACTTGGCCATCTGCATGACGCAGCTGAACATGTTCCTGGAAGACTACGAAGATCCGCCGTACAAGGTTCTCGTGTATACCGCTGGCCATATCAACTACGGCGGCCGTGTCACAGACGACTGGGACCGCCGGCTTCAACTCACGTTGCTTGCCGACTTTTACAACAAAGGGGTTCCGGGAGAAGGCTTCAAGTTTTCACCTTCAGGCGTTTACACGCAACCAGCAGCAACTGACTACGAAGGGTACATCAACTACATCAAGGATAGGCCGATTAACGATAACCCGGAGATGTTTGGCTTGCACGACAACGCAAATATCACGTACGCTAACAACGAGACGGACGCGCTCCTTGGTTCAATTTTAAACGCTGGCGGCTCCGGCGGCGGCGGCGGTGCTGGCGGCCCGGGTCGAGACAAGATTCTTGGAGACTTGGCTGCAGACATTCTGAACAAGGTTGCCGAACCTTTTGACATTCGTGCAATCATGAAGAAGTATCCGGTCATGTACGAAGAGTCGATGAACACCGTGTTAATCCAGGAAGCTATCCGTTTTAACAAGCTCCTTTCAATGGTGCACTCCTCGCTGAAGGATTTGCAAAAGGCGCTTAAAGGTTTGGTAGTCATGTCAGAGTCGTTGGAAAAGGCATCGAACGCATTGTTCAACAACGCCGTGCCAGACATGTGGCAAAAGGTGGCGTACCCGTCGCTCAAGCCGCTCGCCGCCTGGGTTATTGACTTGGTTGCTCGTATTGATTTTATCACTAAGTGGTACGAGAGTGGCATCCCACCGATGTTCTGGATTTCTGGCTTTTACTTCCCGCAGGCGTTCCTGACAGGTTCCCTGCAGAACTACGCCCGGCAGCACGGTGCATCTATTGATACGCTGTCCTTCAGTTTTGAGGTGATCAACCGATCGCCAGAGTCGATTAAAAAGAAGCCAAGAGACGGCTGCTACATCTATGGGCTGTACCTCGAAGGTGCCCGCTGGGATCCGCAGCAAGGCTTCTTGGTCGAGTCAAACGACAAAGAGCTCTTCACCCAAATGTCGCCATTCCTCTTGAAGCCCGAGGTGAACCGTGCAAAGCCAAAGGAAGGTATTTACGACTGCCCTTGCTACAAGACGCTCAAGCGTGCTGGCTTGCTTTCGACTACGGGCCACTCGACAAACTTTGTGCTCCCGCTTGAAGTTCCAAGCAATGAGCCAGAGGCGTACTGGATCAAGCGAGGCGTTGCTTTGTTCTGTTCTTTGAATTATTAGAGAAAACTTTTAGCAAGCTTTTCCTTCTTTATTTGTGATTATAATTAAATAAATACGTAATAATAAATACGAATAGATCTAGCACCTCTGTATATCTAAAGACGTACTACATCTTGTGGTGCTTACACGTCGTTTTGTTTAAACCAATCTACAAGGCAACAAAAAAAGCTCACACATAACTAGTAAATTCTCTGCCATCTGAAGAACTTCCG
>Ga0115100_10594756_pt1 | contig 13139 bp, 9 predicted proteins | sample MBTome_3_FD_89642 | JGI IMG/M metagenome (GOLD analysis project Ga0115100, IMG submission 89642) | Marine eukaryotic communities from Pacific Ocean to study complex ecological interactions - MBTS_2Apr14_M1_3um Metatranscriptome... | ecosystem: Environmental > Aquatic > Marine > Oceanic | place... | reverse complement strand
GCCGATGTAGCTCAGCTGGCTAGAGCAGCTGATTTGTAATCAGCAGGTCGTGGGTTCGAGTCCCTCCATCGGCTCAAGTTCTTTAAAATAATGAATTTTACATTGGGGAGATACTCAAGCGGCCAACGAGGACAGACTGTAAATCTGTTGGTTTTACCTTCGCAGGTTCGAATCCTGCTCTCCCCACACTTAAATTCATATGAATGTGTATTATATTGCGGGAGTAGCTCAGTTGGTAGAGCGTCAGCCTTCCAAGCTGAATGTCGCCAGTTCGAACCTGGTCTCCCGCTCTAAATTCCTGCGAAGGCAGGAATCTCATCTAAACAATGAGAAAGTAAACACTTTACGCCGGTGTAGCTCAGGGGTAGAGCGTTTCCTTGGTAAGGAAGAGGTCACGGGTTCAAATCCCGTCATTGGCTCTTTTTTGAGTAAGTAAATTATTGAGTACTAATATAAATTAAGATTAAAATAAATTAAACATGGCAAAGGCAACTTTCGATCGTTCAAAACCACACCTTAATATAGGTACAATTGGACACGTAGATCACGGTAAAACAACTTTAACTGCTGCTATTACTAAAGTATTAGCTGATGCAGGTTTTTCAGAAGCAAAATCATTCGATCAGATTGATAATGCACCTGAAGAAAAAGAAAGAGGTATCACAATTAATACATCACACGTTGAATATGCAACACAAAATCGTCACTATGCACACGTTGACTGTCCAGGTCACGCGGATTACGTGAAAAACATGGTAACTGGTGCGGCTCAAATGGATGGTGCAATTTTAGTGGTCGCTGCGACTGATGGCCCAATGCCACAGACTCGTGAGCACATCTTGTTAGGACGTCAAGTCGGTATTCCACGTATTGTTGTATTCATGAACAAAGTGGATATGGTAGATGATGAGGAATTACTTGAATTAGTGGATATGGAGATCAGAGATCTTTTATCTTTTTACGATTACGATGGAGATAATGGACCAGTGATTGCCGGTTCTGCCTTAGGTGCTTTGAATGGAGAACAAAAGTGGGTTGACTCTGTATTGGAATTAATGGAATCTGTAGATAATTGGATCGAAGAGCCATTAAGAGAAGTTGATAAAGACTTTTTGATGCCAATCGAGGATGTATTCTCAATTACAGGTCGAGGTACAGTAGCTACTGGTCGTATTGAAACAGGTATTGCCAATACAGGTGATGCAGTTGATATTATTGGTATGGGAGCTGAAAAATTAGCATCTACTATAACGGGTATTGAAATGTTCCGTCAAATATTAGATAGAGGTGAAGCAGGAGATAATGCAGGTATCTTATTGAGAGGTATTGAAAAAACTCAAATTTCAAGAGGTATGGTTATTTGTAAGCCAGGCTCTGTAACACCACACGCAAAGTTCAAAGCTGAGGTGTATATTTTGAAAAAAGAAGAGGGTGGTCGTCACACACCATTCCACAATAACTATCGTCCACAGTTTTACGTTCGTACAACAGACGTTACAGGTAACATTGGTTTGCCTGATGGAGTTGAGATGGTTATGCCTGGTGATAACTTAACAATTAACGTTGAGTTAATACAGCCAATTGCAATGAATGTTGGATTACGTTTCGCGATTCGTGAAGGTGGTAGAACTGTTGGAGCTGGTCAGGTTACTGAGATTTTAGACTAATTAAAAGTTAGTATATAAAGTGAAGGCGTTTCGATTTTTTCGAAATGCCTTGACTTATATTTACGGGTTTAGCTCAGTTGGTAGAGCACTGGTCTCCAAAACCAGGTGTCGGGAGTTCGAGTCTCTCAACCCGTGCTACAAAATACAGGTTGAGAAAGTTAATTTGATAAGAAAGATCTTAATCGATAAAAATATATAACATGGCAGGAATTGTTAATTACATAAAAGAATCGTTTGATGAATTAAAAAATCATGTGAGTTGGCCAACTTTAGCTGAGGCTCAAAGTTTGACCATTCTTGTTGCGGTTTTTTCAATTATATTTTCTTTGGCCATATGGGGTGTTGACACCGTATTTAGTGGAATAATTAAAGAATATTTTAACTTATTAAAATAGGTATTTAGTTATGGCAGAGAATAGTACTGACAAAAAATGGTATGTAGTTAGGGCGGTAAGTGGTCAAGAAAATAAGATCAAAGCGTATATTGAAAATGAGATCGCAAGGTTAGGACTTTCGGATTTCGTAGAACAAGTACTAGTTCCTACTGAAAAAGTCATTCAGATCCGAAAAGGGAAAAAGGTGAATAAAGAAAAAGTTTATTTCCCAGGATACATTATGATTCAAGCGAATCTTAGTGGTGAAATACCTCATATTATCAAGTCGATAACTAATGTTATTGGATTTTTAGGTGAGACAAAGGGAGGAGATCCTGTTCCATTGCGTCAATCTGAAGTGAATAGAATGTTAGGAAAAGTGGATGAGCTTTCAATTGAAGCCGACGCTAATGTGGCTATACCATTTGTAAAAGGACAAACAGTGAAAGTTATCGATGGTCCTTTCAACGGTTTTGACGGTACTATTGAAAATATTAATGAAGAAAAGCGGAAACTTGAAGTGATGGTCAAAATTTTTGGTAGAAAAACACCACTGGAATTGAGTTACATGCAAGTTGAAAAAGTATAATAATTGTTACATATATAAGATTGTTTTTATCGCTTCCAAATGTTAAAGACAAGTTGAATTAAATTATTAAAAATGGCAAAAGAGTTAGGAAAAGTAGTTAAGCTACAAGTAAGGGGAGGTGCAGCGAATCCGTCGCCACCGGTTGGACCCGCTTTAGGTGCCGCTGGAGTAAATATCATGGAGTTTTGCAAGCAGTTTAATGCTAGAACTCAAGATAAACCTGGAAAGGTTTTACCTGTCGTGATATCGGTTTATAAAGACAAATCTTTTGATTTTGTCATTAAAACTCCTCCTGCAGCAGTACAATTATTAGAAGCGGCCAAAGTAAAAAAGGGTTCAGGTGAACCAAACAGGAAAAAAGTTGCGAAAGTAACTTGGGATCAGGTTAGAACAATTGCTGAAGACAAAATGGTAGATTTAAACGCGTTTACTATTGGTTCTGCCATGAAAATGGTTGCAGGTACTGCAAGATCAATGGGGATAACTGTAAGAGGTGGTGAAGCACCTAATTAATCTAAATTATTTTTTGAAATGGCAAGATTAACAAGAAAACAGAAAGAAGCAGTTGCTAAAATAGACAAAACAAAGTTGTATTCAGTAGATGAAGCATCAGCGTTGATAAAGGAGATTTCAAATGAAAAATTTGACGCTTCTGTAGATTTAGCTGTTCGTTTAGGTGTAGATCCAAGAAAAGCGAACCAAATGGTGAGAGGTGTTGTATCTCTTCCTCATGGAACTGGAAAGGATATGAAGGTTTTAGCATTAGTTACACCCGATAAAGAAGCAGAAGCAAAAGATGCTGGTGCTGATTATGTTGGCTTAGACGAGTACCTTGACAAAATTAAAGGTGGTTGGACTGATGTTGATGTCATCATTACAATGCCAAGTGTGATGGGTAAATTAGGGCCATTAGGACGTGTCCTTGGACCAAGAGGCTTAATGCCAAACCCAAAGACTGGTACAGTAACGATGGATGTTGCCAAAGCGGTAACAGAAGTAAAAGCTGGTAAAATTGACTTCAAAGTAGACAAAACAGGAATTGTACATGCTGCAATTGGAAAATCGTCATTTAGTGCTGATAAAATCGCAGGTAATGCTCAAGAGTTACTGTCTACACTAATGAAGTTAAAGCCTACAACGGCAAAAGGTGTTTACGTTAAGAGTATTGCAATGTCTAGCACCATGAGTCCAAGTGTAGCGATTAATCCAAAAATTGACTAAGCGGTAAAACTTTATATTATGACAAGAGAAGAAAAATCAAAAGTAATTGAAGTACTCACCGCAGAGCTCGCTGATAATGCAAATATTTATTTAGCAGATATATCAGGATTGAATGCGGACACTACCTCAAACTTACGTCGTGCTTGTTTTAAAGCAAACGTAAGATTAGCGGTTGTGAAAAACACGTTACTTGAAAAAGCAATGGAAGCCTCTGATAGAGATTTTGGAGATCTTCCAACAGTATTAAAAGGAAATACATCCGTGATGTATTCTGAAACTGGCAATGCACCAGCGAAAGTTATAAAAGCTTTCAGAAAGAAGTCGGATAAACCACTTTTGAAAGGAGCATTTATTGAAGAGACAATTTACTTAGGAGATGAGCAGTTAGACATGCTAGTTGATATCAAATCCAAAGAAGAATTGCTAGGAGAAATTATAGGATTATTACAATCACCTGCTAAGAATGTAATTTCAGCACTGAAGTCTGGTGGTGGAACCATAGCAGGAATCATTAAAACACTATCTGAAAAAGAAGGATAGTTTAAAAAAAGTACGCACTTTATTACAATTATATTATTATTAAAAAATTATTAAAACGATAGAAAATGGCAGATTTAAAAGATTTCGCAGAACAATTAGTTAACCTTACTGTAAAAGAAGTAAATGAGTTAGCAACTATATTAAAAGACGAGTATGGTATCGAGCCTGCTGCTGCTGCTGCAGTTGCTGTTGCTGGTCCTGCTGGTGGTGGTGAAGCTGAAGAAGCTCAAACAGAGTTTGATGTAATCCTAAAAGCAGCAGGAGGCTCTAAGTTGGCTGTTGTTAAATTAGTTAAAGAATTAACTGGTTTAGGATTGAAAGAAGCTAAAGGTTTAGTTGATGATGCACCAAGCGCTATTAAAGAAGGTGTTTCAAAAGATGAAGCTGAAGGTTTAAAAACTTCTTTAGAAGAAGCAGGAGCTGAAGTTGAGCTTAAGTAAGCTTAACCAACCTACAAATTATGGTTTAGGTCTGGAGTATAGTCTCTAGGACCTAAACCCTTTTGTGTATATAATTGTTATGTGCACGTAAAATTATTTTTTAATCATAAATTCGTCCGTCGATGTTAGCAACACAAGCTGAAAGATTAAATTTCTCATCTATAATTAATAGAACAGAATATCCTGATTTCTTAGATATTCAGATTAAATCCTTCCAGGATTTTTTCCAGTTAGAGACAAAATCAGAAGAAAGAGGTGATGAAGGTTTATACAATACCTTCATGGAGAACTTCCCGATTACAGATACGCGTAATCAATTTGTTTTGGAGTTTTTGGATTATTTTATCGATCCTCCAAGATACACAATAGAAGAATGTATAGAACGAGGTCTAACTTACAGTGTGCCACTGAAAGCTAGACTAAAGTTGTATTGTACAGATCCTGAACACGAGGATTTTGAAACCATAGTTCAAGATGTATATTTAGGAACTATTCCTTACATGACCCCAAGTGGAACCTTCTGTATTAACGGAGCAGAACGAGTTGTTGTTTCTCAATTACATCGATCACCTGGAGTATTTTTTGGCCAATCTTTTCACGCTAATGGAACGAAATTGTATTCAGCGAGAGTCATTCCTTTTAAGGGTTCATGGATTGAATTTGCGACGGATATTAACTCGGTCATGTATGCTTACATTGACAGAAAGAAAAAATTACCAGTTACGACACTATTTAGAGCTATTGGCTTTGAGAGAGATAAAGATATCCTTGAAATTTTTGATCTAGCAGAAGAGGTTAAAGTTTCGAAGTCAGGGCTTAAAAAAGTAATTGGAAGAAAACTAGCGGCGAGAGTTTTAAACACATGGCATGAAGATTTTGTTGATGAGGATACAGGTGAAGTTGTGTCAATTGAAAGAAATGAAATTGTTTTAGACCGTGACACGGTTGTTGATAAAGAAAATATTGAGGAAATTCTTGAAGCTGGTGTAAAGACCATTCTGCTGCACAAAGAAATTTCACAGCAAGGAGATTATGCTATTATACACAATACGTTACAGAAAGATCCAACCAATTCTGAAAAAGAAGCAGTTGAGCATATCTACCGTCAGCTTCGAAACGCTGAGCCGCCAGATGAAGAAACAGCAAGAGGTATTATTGATAAATTGTTCTTTAGTGACCAGCGTTACAACCTAGGTGAGGTAGGTCGTTACAGAATGAATAAAAAATTACAATTAGATATCGGAATGGACAAACAAGTTTTGACCAAAGAGGATATCATTACGATTGTAAAATATTTAATTGAATTAATTAACTCAAAAGCAGAAATTGATGATATCGATCACTTATCTAACCGTCGTGTTAGAACAGTAGGAGAGCAATTATCATCACAATTTGGTGTGGGTCTTGCTAGAATGGCGAGAACCATAAGAGAACGTATGAACGTTCGAGACAATGAAGTTTTTACTCCCATCGATTTGATTAATGCGAAGACGTTATCTTCAGTCATTAACTCGTTTTTTGGTACCAACCAGCTGTCTCAGTTTATGGATCAAACAAATCCGTTAGCCGAGATTACACACAAACGTCGTTTGTCTGCTCTTGGACCAGGAGGACTGTCAAGAGAAAGAGCTGGATTTGAGGTTCGAGATGTGCATTACACGCATTATGGGCGTCTTTGTCCTATTGAAACTCCAGAAGGTCCAAACATTGGTTTGATATCTTCACTATCAGTGTATGCAAAAGTAAATTCAATGGGCTTTATTGAAACACCTTATCGTCCGGTGACTGATGGAGTTGTTGATATTAAAAGTGATCCAATATATTTGAGTGCTGAAGAGGAGGAAGAAAAGATGATTGCTCAAGCAACTATTGAGGTAGATGATAAAGGGAAAATTCTTCATGATAAGGTCATTGCCCGTCAGGAAGGTGATTTCCCTGTTATAGATCCTAGCGGTCTTCATTATACAGATGTTGCACCAAATCAAATTTCTTCAATATCAGCATCATTGATACCGTTTTTAGAACATGATGATGCAAACAGAGCCTTGATGGGATCAAATATGATGCGTCAAGCAGTGCCGTTATTATTGCCGGAATCTCCGATTGTAGGGACTGGGTTAGAGCGTCAAGTTGCCTCAGATTCTCGAGTTTTAGTGAACGCTGCTGGTGATGGTGCTGTAGAATATGTTGATGCTAATGAAATTGTCATCAAATATGATCGTACAGATGAAGAAGCTCTAGTAAGTTTTGATTCTGATACAGTAACCTATCCATTAACAAAATTTAGAAAAACAAATCAGGGAACTTCGGTTAATTTGAAAGCCATTGTTCAAAAAGGGGATAAGGTTGCTAAAGGTCAAGTATTATGTGAAGGTTATGCCACACAGGCGGGAGAATTAGCTCTTGGTAGAAATATGAAGGTTGCTTTTATGCCATGGAAGGGGTATAATTTTGAGGACGCCATAGTGATTTCGGAAAAAGTGGTTAGAAATGATGTATTCACGTCCATTCATATTGATGAGTACTCTTTGGAGGTTCGAGATACAAAACTAGGTAATGAAGAATTAACAAATGATATTCCAAATGTTTCAGAGGAGGCTACAAAAGATCTTGATGAAAATGGAATGATTCGAGTTGGTGCTGAAATTAAACCTGGAGATATATTAATTGGTAAAATAACACCAAAAGGAGAAAGCGATCCAACACCAGAAGAAAAATTACTTCGGGCTATATTTGGAGACAAAGCAGGAGATGTGAAAGATGCATCTTTAAAGGCTTCTCCGTCACTACACGGTGTTGTAATTAATAAAAAATTATTCGCTAGGGCGATTAAAGACAAGCGAAAAAGAGCAAAAGATAAGGAAGATATCATTCAGCTTGAGGATATTTATGACAATAAGTTTGATGACTTAAAAGCAATTCTTGTTGATAAGTTGTTCGCCATTGTAGGTGGTAAAACTGCTCAAGGTATTCAAAATGACTTAGGAGAAGAAGTATTTCCTAAGGGTAAAAAGTTTACACTTAAGATGTTAAATGCCGTTGATGATTATGCGCATTTAGTAGCAGGAAAGTGGACAACAGACAAGCATACTAACAAACTTGTAGCAGATCTTATTCATAATTATAAGATTAAAGAGAACGATTTACAAGGATCTTTGCGTCGTGAAAAATTCACAATTTCGGTCGGGGATGAGTTACCTGCAGGGATTATTAAATTGGCAAAAGTTTACATCGCTAAAAAACGTAAGTTAAAAGTAGGGGATAAAATGGCGGGACGACACGGTAACAAGGGTATTGTTGCAAGAATTGTTCGTCAAGAAGATATGCCATTCTTAGAAGACGGTACGCCAGTTGATATTGTTCTGAATCCTTTAGGAGTTCCTTCGCGAATGAATATTGGTCAAATCTACGAGACTGTTCTAGGATGGGCAGGTCAAAAGTTAAATCGTAAATACGCGACGCCAATTTTTGATGGTGCTACAATTGAACAGATTAACGGATTTACGGATGAAGCAGGTATTCCTAGATATGGTCATACTTATTTGTATGATGGAGGTACTGGTGATCGTTTTGATCAACCAGCGACCGTTGGTGTTATCTACATGTTAAAATTAGGTCACATGGTCGATGATAAAATGCATGCTCGTTCGATAGGACCATACTCACTCATTACGCAACAACCTCTTGGTGGTAAAGCACAATTTGGAGGTCAACGTTTTGGTGAAATGGAGGTTTGGGCTCTAGAAGCATATGGAGCATCCAGTACTCTTCGTGAGATACTAACAGTTAAATCGGATGATGTTATTGGTAGAGCCAAAACATACGAAGCAATTGTAAAGGGAGAGCCGATGCCTGAACCTGGACTACCAGAATCATTCAACGTGTTAATGCACGAATTGAAAGGTCTTGGATTAGACATTAGATTAGAAGAGTAATTAATTCATTATCACAACCATTTATTATGGCAAGAAAACAAGATAAGAATACAGTACAGAGATTTAATAAGATCTCAATTGGTTTAGCATCGCCAGAGTCAATTTTGGCTGCATCTCGTGGAGAGGTTTTAAAACCAGAAACAATTAATTATAGAACTCATAAACCTGAGCGTGATGGTTTATTTTGTGAACGTATATTTGGCCCAGTAAAAGATTATGAGTGTGCCTGCGGAAAATATAAACGTATACGATATAAGGGCATCGTTTGAGATAGATGTGGTGTCGAGGTTACAGAAAAGAAAGTTCGTCGTGACCGTGTTGGTCATATAAATTTAGTTGTGCCAGTGGCTCATATCTGGTATTTTCGTTCATTACCAAACAAGATTGGTTATTTATTAGGTCTGCCTTCTAAGAAATTAGACATGATTATTTATTACGAGCGCTATGTCGTAATCCAGCCTGGTAATGCCAAAAATGCTGAAGGTGAAGAACTCAAGAAAATGGACTTTTTGACTGAGGAGGAATATTTAAATATTTTAGAAGCCCTTCCGCAAGAAAATCAGTACTTGGATGACACGGATCCAGAAAAATTTGTTGCAAAAATGGGTGCTGAGTGTTTAATTGAATTGTTATCAAGAATAAAGCTTGATGAACTTTCATTTGAATTACGTCATAAAGCAAATACTGAAACATCGAAACAAAGAAAAACTGAAGCGTTGAAGCGTTTACAGGTTGTTGAAGCGTTCAGGGAAGCGAATGTTAATCGAGAAAATCATCCTTCATGGATGATTATGAAAGCGGTTCCTGTGATACCACCTGAGTTGCGTCCATTGGTGCCATTGGATGGTGGTCGTTTTGCAACGTCAGATTTAAATGATTTGTACCGACGTGTGATAATACGGAACAATCGTCTAAAGCGATTGGTTGAAATAAAAGCACCAGAAGTAATTTTACGAAATGAAAAACGTATGTTGCAAGAATCTGTAGATTCTTTGTTTGACAACACGCGTAAGTCGTCTGCTGTTAAAACAGACTCGAATAGACCGCTCAAATCGTTGTCAGATTCGTTAAAAGGAAAACAAGGGCGTTTTCGTCAAAACTTATTGGGTAAACGTGTTGATTATTCTGCACGTTCTGTAATTGTTGTCGGTCCTGAGTTAAAATTATTTGAATGTGGATTGCCAAAAAATATGGCAGCTGAACTTTACAAGCCTTTCGTCATACGTAAATTAATTGAAAGAGGTATTGTTAAGACGGTGAAGTCTGCAAAGAAAATTATAGATAAAAAAGAACCTGTAGTTTGGGATATTTTAGAGAATGTTTTAAAAGGACATCCTGTTCTTTTAAATCGTGCTCCTACACTTCACAGACTTGGCATACAAGCATTCCAGCCTAAACTTATTGAAGGAAAAGCAATACAGCTTCACCCTCTAGTGTGTACTGCATTTAATGCTGATTTTGATGGAGATCAAATGGCTGTTCATCTACCGCTGGGACCTGAAGCTATATTAGAGGCGCAGTTGTTAATGTTAGCCTCTCACAATATTTTGAATCCTGCGAACGGTTCTCCGGTAACGGTACCATCTCAGGATATGGTACTTGGTCTTTATTATATGACCAAGTTGCGTAAGTCAACTTCAGACCATAAGGTTGTGGGTGAAGGGCTTACATTTTACTCACCTGAAGAGGTGACTATCGCCTACAATGAGAAGAAAGTAGAGTTAAATGCATCAATTAAGGTAAGAACCGTTGACTTTAATGATGATGGTCAATTAGCTCCACAAATTATTGAAACTACAGTTGGACGTGTTCTTTTTAACGAAAAAGTACCAGAGGCAGCTGGATTTATAAACGAAGTATTAACAAAGAAGTCGTTAAGAGATATCATCCATGGTATTTTAAAAGCAACTAGTGTTCCTGAAACGGCAGCGTTCCTTGACGAAATTAAAACCTTAGGATACAAATTTGCTTTCCAAGGAGGCCTGTCCTTTAGTCTTGGTGATATTATCATTCCACCCGAAAAGCATACGATGATTGATGCGGCTAATAAGGAAGTTGATGGTATCATGGGTAATTATAACATGGGACTCATTACGAACAATGAACGATACAACCAGGTGATTGATATTTGGACCTCTACTAATGCTGAATTGACAGAGTTATCAATGAAGCGTATACGGGAAGATCAACAAGGATTTAATTCAGTGTTTATGATGTTAGATTCTGGAGCCCGTGGATCTAAGGAACAAATTCGTCAGTTAACTGGTATGCGAGGTTTGATGGCAAAGCCAAAGAAATCTAATGCTGGCGGTGGAGAAATTATTGAAAATCCAATTTTATCGAACTTTAAGGAGGTATTATCAATTCTTGAATATTTTATTTCTACCCACGGTGCTCGAAAAGGTCTGGCAGATACGGCGCTTAAAACAGCAGATGCTGGTTACTTGACAAGACGTTTAGTTGATGTCTCTCAAGATGTTATCGTAAACACTGAGGATTGTGGTACGTTAAGAGGTATTACTGTAGAACCATTGAAAAAGAATGAAGAGGTTGTTGAAACTTTGGAGGAGAGAATTGTAGGAAGAACGTCATTACACGATGTGTTTAATCCGCTTACTGAAGAGTTAATAGTTGGTGCTGGCGAACATATTTACGAGGATGTTGCAAAACGAATAGAAGATTCTCCAGTAGATGCTGTTGAAGTACGTTCTCCATTAACCTGTGAGGCTAAAAAAGGAATTTGTACAAAATGTTATGGTCGTAATCTTGCAACCGGAAAAATGGTTCAAAGAGGAGAAGCTGTTGGAGTTGTGGCAGCTCAGTCTATTGGTGAACCAGGAACACAGTTAACATTGAGAACCTTCCACGTTGGAGGGATTGCAGGTAACATTTCTGAGGAGAATAAATTAGTTGTGAAATTTGATGGTAAAGCAGAAATAGAAGACTTAAAAACAGTTAAAGGGACTGATAGTGAAGGAAATGACATAGATATCGTCATTTCTAGAACCTCTGAACTTAAATTAGTTGATACCAAAACAGGTATTACTTTAAGTACTAATAATATCCCTTATGGATCTACTATTTATGCGAAAAATGGTTCTAAGTTAAAAACAGGAGATATTGTTTGTCAATGGGATCCTTATAACGGAGTTATTATTTCAGAATTTGCTGGTAAAGTACGCTACGAAAATATCGAACAAGGAATTACCTATCAAGTCGAAATTGATGAGCAAACTGGATTCCAAGAAAAAGTAATTTCAGAATCAAGAAACAAAAAGCTTATTCCAACGCTTCATATTGAAGATGGTAAGGGTAATGTTATTAGATCTTACAATTTACCAGTAGGAGCTCACTTAATGATCGATGATGGTGAGAAAATTAAAATTGGTAAAATTTTAGTTAAAATACCTCGTAAATCAGCGAAGGCTGGTGATATTACTGGAGGTTTACCTCGAGTGACAGAATTATTTGAAGTGCGTAATCCTTCAAACCCAGCTGTTGTTAGTGCTATTGATGGAGTTGTTTCATTTGGAAAAATAAAACGTGGTAATCGTGAAATCATTGTTGAATCTAAGTTAGGAGATATTAAAAAGTACCTTGTAAAATTATCAAATCAAATTCTTGTGCAAGAGAATGATTTTGTAAAAGCAGGTATGCCGCTATCAGATGGCTCAATTACTCCAAATGATATTTTGAATATCAAAGGACCGTCTGCAGTACAACAATACCTTGTTAACGAGGTTCAAGAAGTTTATAGACTCCAAGGAGTAAAGATTAATGATAAGCATTTTGAGGTTGTTGTAAGACAAATGATGCGTAAAGTTAGAATTCAAGATTCTGGAGATACCATATTCCTTGAAGACCAATTAGTTCATAAATCTGATTTTATTGAAGAAAACGATGAAATTTTTGGTAAGAAAATAGTTGAAGATGCCGGTGACTCTGATAACTTAAAAGCAGGGCAGATGATTACTTCGAGAGAACTAAGAGACGAGAACTCTATTTTACGACGTGAAGATAAAAAGTTAGTTGTTGCTAGAGATGCAAATCCTGCAACTGCAACACCAATTCTTCAAGGGATAACAAGGGCTTCGCTTCAAACAAAGTCATTCATTTCTGCCGCTTCTTTCCAAGAGACGACTAAAGTATTAAACGAAGCCGCTGTAGCCGGTAAAGTTGATTCGTTAGAAGGTCTTAAGGAGAATGTAATCGTTGGACATAAAATCCCAGCGGGGACTGGCTTGAGACGCTATGATGACATAATAGTTGGTTCGAAAGAAGAGTTTGATGAGATGATGCAAGCTAAACAAGAAATGAACTATAACTAAAAAGAGAGGCTTTAAAAAAGCTTTTGATAAATTAAAACCTCCGAG
>Ga0115100_10149098_pt1 | contig 13149 bp, 24 predicted proteins | sample MBTome_3_FD_89642 | JGI IMG/M metagenome (GOLD analysis project Ga0115100, IMG submission 89642) | Marine eukaryotic communities from Pacific Ocean to study complex ecological interactions - MBTS_2Apr14_M1_3um Metatranscriptome... | ecosystem: Environmental > Aquatic > Marine > Oceanic | place... | reverse complement strand
TAGGGCTTGTTAAAAATTTTTAACCTCTACATCAACACCTGCTGAAATATCTAAATTTTTTAGATTTTCTAAAGTTGTATCTGTAGGCTTATAAACATCAATAATTCGTTTATGCGTTCGGATTTCAAAATGATCCCTTGCTTTCTTATTTACATGAGGTGATGTTAAAACACAATATCTGCGAAGCTTCGTTGGTAATGGAATAGGTCCAATAGCCTCAATACCACTTGCTTTTACAGCATCTACAATCTTAACACAAGCACCATCTAAGGTATTTGATTCGTATGCTTTAACACTTATACGAAGTTTTTGAAAATTTAATGTGCTCATTTTATATGTAATTTACTTACTCAATGATTTTCGATACAACGCCAGCACCTACTGTTCTTCCACCTTCTCGAATTGCAAAACGCATACCTTGCTCAATCGCAATTGGATTAATAAGTTCAGCAGTCATTTTAATTCGATCACCAGGCATTACCATTTCAGCAACACTTCCATCATCACCAGTAAACTGGATAATTGTTCCCGTAACATCTGTCGTTCTAACATAAAATTGCGGGCGGTAACCAGTAAAGAATGGAGTATGTCTACCACCTTCATCCTTATTTAAAATGTAAACTTCCGCTTCGAATTTTTTGTGTGGTGTAATACTGCCGGGTAATGACAGTACCATACCCCTTTCAATTTCGGTTTTCTGAATACCACGAATAAGAATACCTACATTATCCCCAGCCATTCCTTGATCAAGAGTTTTTTGGAACATCTCAATACCTGTAACAGTTGTTGCTTTTGTATCTTTTAAGCCAACTAATTCTACAGCATCTCCAACAGATATCATTCCTCTCTCAATTCTACCGGTAGCTACGGTACCACGACCTGTAATCGAGAATACATCTACAATAGCCATTAAGAAAGTTTTCTCTGTGTCACGTTCTGGCGTTGGAATGTAACTATCTACAGCATCCATTAAAGCGTAAATAAGATCAACCCACTTATCAGCACCTCTTTCTTTTGGACCGTCTTCTACAGCTTGTAATGCTAGTAATGCAGAACCAGAAACAAAAGGAATTTCATCTCCAGGGAAGTCATAACTTTCTAAAAGTTCTTGAACTTCTAATTCAACTAATTCTAAAAGTTCTTCATCATCAACTTGATCTGCTTTATTTAAGAATACTACAAGATATGGTACTCCAACTTGCTTTGCAAGTAGAATATGCTCTCGTGTTTGAGGCATTGGACCATCCGCTGCAGATACTACTAAAATTCCACCATCCATTTGTGCAGCCCCTGTAATCATGTTTTTTACATAATCCGCGTGACCTGGACAATCAACGTGAGCATAGTGGCGACCTTCCGTCTCATATTCTACGTGAGCTGTATTAATTGTAATACCACGAGCCTTTTCTTCAGGTGCTGAATCGATTTCATCAAATTTCTTTGTAGCATCTTCATTATAAATAGCTAATGTTGCTGAGATTGCAGCGGTTAACGTAGTTTTACCATGATCTACGTGTCCAATAGTACCAATATTAATGTGCGGCTTTGATCTTTCAAACTTTTCACGTGCCATAAAAAATCTAGAAGTTTAATTTAATTTTAATTTTGTTTTAATGTTTAAATACTTTTGGCGAGAAATTTTCTAATTTAAATCCTTGGTAATAAAGGATTAATATCTGAAATGAGCAAATGCTTTATTCGCATCAGCCATTTTATGTGTTTGCTCCTTTTTTCTTACACTATTACCAGTTTCTTTTGCAGCATCGATTATTTCGTTTGAAAGTTTTATAGCCATACTTTTTCCTGAACGGCTTCGAGCAAACTCAGTAATCCATTTTAAAGAAATATTTGTCCCTCTATATGCACGAATCTCAAGAGGAACCTGATAAGTTGATCCACCAACGCGTCGAGCTTTAACTTCAACTTGCGGCGTAACATTTTTAACAGCTTTTTCCAAAACTAAGACTGGATTTTCTTCCGTCTTAGAAGAAACAATTTCTAGTGCATTGTAAACAATTTTTTGAGCAAGCGATTTTTTACCTGATTTTAATATACGACTTACTAATAAAGTAACTAACCTACTGTTATAAATAGGATCTGGTGCTGCTAACGTTCTTTGAGCTCTACTTCTACGTGACATGATTAGTTTTTAATACTAAATTTTCTAAGAGGCCTTAGGTTTTTTACCTCCATATTTCGATCGGCTTTGTCTTCGATCTTTTACTCCAGCTGCATCTAGTGTTCCTCGAACAACGTGATAACGACAACCAGGTAAATCTTTAACTCGACCACCACGAATTAGTACAACTGAATGTTCCTGAATATTGTGCCCAATACCTGGAATATAAGCCGTAACTTCGAATCCGGATGTTAGTCTTACACGTGCAACTTTACGCAGAGCCGAATTTGGTTTCTTTGGAGTTGTTGTATAAACACGAGTACAAACACCTCTTCTTTGAGGACAAGATTTAAGTGCCGGTGACTTTGTCTTTTTTTTGTTAGCTACTCTTTCAAATCTAACTAATTGTTGTATTGTTGGCATAAAAATTAATTTTCAGTTGGGTTTTCAATACCGTATTTACGCATAAAACGTTCTACTCGTCCTTCTGTATCCAGAATTTTTTGAGAACCTGTATAGAATGGATGGTTCCCAGACCAAATATCTACATTTAATCTTGGTTTAGTCGAACCAACTTTCAAAACTAATTGTCCATCACAATAAACTTTTGCATTAGGATACCAATCAGGATGTATTGATGTTTTTGGCATTATTAATAAGCTTTTTTTAACGTTTAGAGAACTGTGGAGCTTTTCTAGCTTTCTTCAGTCCATATTTTTTTCTTTCTTTACGGCGAGAATCTCGAGTTAAAAAACCTTCCGATTTAAGAGATGTTCGGTTTTCAGGGGACATATAACATAAAGCTCGAGCAACACCAAGTTTAATGGCATCAGCTTGACCTTTTAATCCTCCACCATGTGTATTTACATAAATATCGTACATATTCTCTAAACCTAAAGTTATAAGAGGTACTTTTGTAGCGTTGATATACTGTGAATTAAATTGTAAGTATTTCTCCCCTTGTTTATGGTTTACTACCATTGCACCTGTTCCAGGAACTAGTATAACTTTAGCTACGGAAGTTTTTCTACGCCCTATCCCAAAATAAGCCGACTTCGTTTCTGAAGCTGATAAAGACATAATTTAAATTTGTTGCGGTCGTTTTTTAAAAAATTTTTATTTTAAGTTCAAAGATTCTATTTAGCAATTAGATAATGCTAAAGATTAGATTCTTGTCTTTTAACAGTCGTTTATGTATTTTATTTTTATTTTCGAAGATCCAAATCAAATCGTGCTTTTAGGTTTTCACAAACCTCATCTGCCGACTTTTGTCCAAAATTTTTAAATTCCAGAAGATCGTCAGCTGAATATTGCAGTAAATCTGATAATGTATGGACATTAGCTCGCTTTAAGCAATTGTAAGCTCTTACGGATAATTCCAACTCCTCAATAAAAATTGTTTCTAGATGTTCGGATTTTTCCTCTTGAATAGATGTTTCTATAGTTGGAGACGGTACTACGAATGTATTTGTTACCTTTAAAAGTCCAAATGTATTTTCTAATATTTCTGCTGATGAACTTAATGCTTCATCTGGCATAATACTACCATTAGTCCAAATTTCTAAAATTAAACTTTCCAATTCAAAAGAGGAACTGCTTCTTGAGGTTTCAACAAAAAAATTAACTTTTGTTACTGGCATAAAAACAGCATCGACAGCTAGAAAATTTTCAGGTATTGTATACTCTAATTTTCCGCTTGTAAAATAGTTTTGGCCTCTAGCAATTAGAAATTCCATTTCTAAATTACTTTTCTCGTTTAAACTAGCAATATACTGACGAGGATCAACTAAACTAATATTATTTGGTAAGTCAATATCACTTGCTAATATGATACCTGGTTCTGTAATATCTAGTCGAACTAAAGTAGGTTCTGTAATGTTACCTTTTAAAATAATTTGTTTTAAATTAAGTAGGATATCTACAACATCTTCTTTAACGTTCGAAATAGTTGAAAATTCGTGTTCAATTCCTGTAATACGAACACCTGTAATTGCAAGACCTTGTAAATTTGATAATAAAACGCGTCTTAATGCATTACCTACAGTTGTGCTTTGACCTTTTATAAAGGGCCCTATAGAATATTTTGAATAGAATTCTGTCGCCTTGTTAGTTGCAGATTTTAAACACTGAACTTGAAACATGATTTAGATAAAATTTTTAGAAAATTTTGTACAATTTAAAATTTCTAATATAAAAATCCTCGGCTCTAAAATTAAACGCGTCGTTTTTTTGGAGGACGACAACCATTATGAGGAACCGGTGTAATATCTTTAATAACTAAAACCTGTAATCCGCATCCTTGTAATGCACGAATTGCTGTCTCTCTACCACTTCCAGGACCACTAACTATAACTTCAGCCTGTCGCATGCCTTGTTCATATGCAATAGTAGCAACTTTCTCAGCAGCCGATTGAGCAGCAAACGGAGTCCCTTTTTTTGCCCCTTTAAACCCGCTACCACCTGCCGAAGCCCAAAATAGAGTATTTCCTTGCGGATCTGTGATGTTTACAATCGTATTATTAAACGTGGATTTAATATGAACAACACCGGTAGTTATTGTTTTTTTAGATTTTTTCCCAGAAAATCGCTTTAATTGTTTGACCATATTAAGCTTTAAATTTTTTTATTTTTTCTTTGAAACTGGAATTTTAATTTTTCCCTTTCGTGTTCTTGCATTAGTTCGGGTTCTTTGACCCCGAACAGGAAGACCCACTCTATGACGTCTACCTTTAGCAGATCCAATTTCAGCCATTCTCTTTATATTTTGCGAACAAAATCGTCTTAGATCTCCTTCAGTTTGATAATCTTCGTCTATTATTGCTCTGATACGAGTAATTTCCTCATCGGTTAAATCACTACATCTTGTACTTGGAGAAACATTAGCAGCTTTTACAATATTAGTCGCACTAGTGTTACCAATTCCAAAAACGTATGTTAATCCAATTTCAATTCGCTTATTACGCGGAAGGTCTACTCCTGAAATACGTGCCATTGATTTATGTTATTTCTAACTAATTTTATTTACGTTTCATTTTTGCCCGACCTTGTCGAACCTTAAGTCTAGGATCTGATTTACAAATTAGATAAATTCGTCCGCGGCGTTTTACAACTTGACAATCTTTTGATCTATTTTTCAGATTACCTATCGAACTTACTACTTTCATAGGTTTCAATTTAAATTTATTAAAATACTAGATTTGCATTATCTCAAATCTAAAAGAAGTTAATAGAAAATTCTAAAAAACTTCAAAGAAATATGCTTCTATCAGTCTATGCTAACTTACTTAAAAGAAAAAGTCTACGCTTTTTTAAAGCTCTCATAATTTTGAGATACTAAATAACCTTTGACCTGAGATGTTACATCCGTAATTACTCCGATTAAGATTATAAGGGATGTCAAATTTTTAAAGATGTTAAACTGGAAAAAATTCCCCACTAATAAGGGAAAAAATGCTAAAAATGCTAAGAAAATACCTCCCATAAATGCTAAACGACTTATTACTTGCTCTAAATACTTAGTCGTTTGTTTTCCTTGTTTTAAACCAGGAACATTGTATGCCATTTTTGTTAAATTATCAGATAAATCCTTGGGTTTTAGAACTAGTAATGCATAAAATGCACTGAAAAAAACAACAAGAACTAAATTTAAAAGAAAAGATAACAAAGTTAATACATTTGTTAATATAGCGCTTTCTAATGCAAGAAAATTTGATAATACTAACTGCAATGGATAGAATAAAAACGCCGCAATTGTTGTACTAAAAACAAGCGGCATTATTCCACCTTGATTCAATTTAATTGGTACGTAACTTCCCTTTATATTTGAATTAGTTGAAGACTCTTCTAAATAGTTAAAATTTAACTGGCGAGCAGAAACTATATTTACTTTTTTATAGGAATTTTGAACTAAAACAATTACTGTAACAATTAACAGGTATACGATATAGGCTAAAAAAAGAGCAAGAAAGTTATTTACTGGTGAAGAATTTTCTAAACTAGAATTAAATTCCGTAATATTAGCTGGAAGTCCGCCAATAATATTAATGAATATTATCATTGAAGACCCATTCCCAAGATTCTCTTTAGTTATTAATTCTGCAAACCACATAGAAAGCATCGAGCCTGTGGTCAAAGATAAAATAATTTTAAGCGCTAGAATAATGTTCCAATTAAAAATTACTGGTTTTACTAAGAGAAAAGCAACTCCTGTACTTAAAACTAAAGCCCATCCCAAAGTTAAATACCGAGTATACTTAGTAATTTGCTGGCGTCCTAATTCGCCTTCCTCTTTTTGAAGTCTTTCTAAAGATGGAATAACAGGTGTCAAAAGTTGAATTATAATTGACGAATTAATATAAGGTAAAATACCTAGTGCTCCAATACCAAGAAAGGAACTTCCTGTTAAACTTTTAGCAAGACCAAATAAAGGGTTTGCTACTTGGTTTTGTGAAAAAATATCTAAATCTACATTAGGAACGGGAATATAGAGTCCTAATCTTATAAGAATTAGAAAGCTAAAGATTTTAAATATTTTTTTTTGTAATAAATTTATTGTTTCAGACACTTGTATTAATTTACGTAATTTACATTAAGCGTTATAAGATTTAAGTGTACTTAGACCATTAATTGTTGCTCTTGCATTATTTAGCAAATTATTCGAACCTAACTGCTTAGATAAAATATTTTTAATGCCTGCTAGTTCTAATACAGTACGTATAGAACTTCCAGCAATTACTCCAGAACCTGGAGCAGAAGGTCGCAAGACAAGTTTTGCAGCACCAAAACGACCGTTTGTAGGATGCGGTATTGAATTCGAACTTGTTAAAGGAACGGTAATTATATGTTTTTTACCATCTGTTACTCCTTTTCTCACAGCAGTAATAACATCACCTGCTTTACCTACACCTACACCAACTTTACCTTGCTCATTTCCGACTACAATAATAGCTCGGAAACTCATTTTTTTACCCCCTTTTACAACTTTTGTTACACGTTCAATAGCTACAACGCGTTCTAACCATTCTGATTTGGACTTAAGCGTTCTTTTAGGACCCATAAAAATAAATATTTAGTCAAGTGATTATTTACCTGTTTTACCTGCTTTACGTCTTATAATTTCTCCTTCATAAGCAATACCTTTCCCTTTATACGGTTCAGGTGGTCGGACAGCACGTATTTTAGCAGCGAACTCTCCAACCATATCTTTTTGCGTTCCAGAGATTACAACACTAGTAGGACTTTCTACTTTAACTGACAATTCACTTGGCGTAATCATTTTTACCGGGTGACTATATCCCATATTTAATAAAAGATCCTTACCATCAAGCTGAGCTCGATATCCTACGCCAGTAATTTGCAATCTTTTTTCAAAGCCAATCGAAACTCCAGTAACCATATTTGCTACAAGTGTTCTTGAAAGTCCATAAAGTGCTTGAGATAATTTTGTATCCTGAGCTTTTTCAATAAATAATTTTTGATTGCCCTCATCTAAAGTACAACAAATTAAAGAGGGTAAAATTCTAGAAAGACTACCCTTAGGACCATCTACTAAGACTTTTTGACCATCTAATTTAACTTTAACTTTTTCTGGTATATTTATGAACTGTTTACCGATACGAGACATTTTTTATTTTCAATTTACCAAATATAACATAGAAGTTCACCACCAACCCCTTCTTTACGAGCTTGTTGATCCGTCATTAAACCACGAGAAGTTGAAACAATTGCGGTTCCAAAGCCACCTAGAATTCGAGGCATTTTTCTAGCAGAGCTATAAACCCTAAGTCCAGGCGTACTTATTCGTTGAATTTTTTCAATACTTGGTTTTCGTTCTTTACCACTGTATTTAAGGGATAAAAGAAGTGAACTTTGTAAACCATTTTTTAATTCTTCAAAAGAGTCGATTAAACCTTCATTAACTAATACATTTGCTATATTTCTAGTTACTTTTGTGGAAGGTATTTGTACAATCTGATGTTTTGCTAAATTCGCGTTACGAATTCGCGTTAACATATCAGCTATAGTATCCGTAGTCATTTAAATTTTTTTACATTAATTAAAAACTAAGCTGCAGTGAATGGCATTCCAAATGATTTTAGTAAAGCACGAGCTTCCTCATCGGTTTTTGCTGTTGTCACAATAGAAATATCTAAACCACGAATTTGAGTTACATCGTCATAAGATACTTCTGGAAAAATTAATTGTTCTTTTAATCCTAAATTGTAATTACCTCGACCATCAAATCCATTAGGACTAATACCTCTAAAATCTCGAATTCGAGGTAAAACAATATGAATTAATTTTGTAAGGAACGTATACATTTGGTCTTTTCTTAAAGTAACGGAAGTACCGATGGCCATACCATCACGAATTTTAAATCCCGCAACTGATTTTGACGCTTTGTTTATTGTAGGCTGTTGACCTACAATCAAACTAAGTTCTTGTAAGCTAGAATCCAATTCCTTAGAATTCTTTGATGCTTCTCCTACACCTCGATTAACAGATATTTTAACAAGTTTAGGTACTTGTTCAATATTTTTGTAGGCAAATTCTTCTATTAAAGAAGGAACAATTTTTTTCTTATATAAACTTTTTAAATCTAATTTCATAGCTAATAAAATTTACTTCTATAAAGTTTTAAAGTTTTTACTAAAGTACTTCGGGAGCTAATGAAACAATTTTAGTAAACCCTTTATCTTTTAATTCTCTAGCAATCGGGCCAAATACTCGAGTACCACGAGGATTATTTTCTTTATTAATTATTACAGAAGCGTTGTCATCAAAACGTAATCGAGAACCGTCTTTGCGACGAATAGATTGTTTAGTTCGAACAATCACGGCACGAACAACATCTGAACGTTTTACTGTAAGGTTTGGTGTAGCATCTTTAACTACGCCTATTATAGTGTCTCCAACGTGACCATATCTTCGGTTACTACCAAGAACACGAATACACATAAGTTTTTTAGCTCCACTGTTATCTGCTACTCTTAGACAAGTTTGTGGTTGTATCATTTTTTATGTTGCTGACTTTCTTAAAACACTAGTTAGAACCCAATTTTTAGTTTTACTAATAGGTTTCGTTTCACGGATACGTACTTGATCACCTATTGAAGAATTAAATGTAGCATCCTGTACTGCATAACGTTTAGTCCTAGTAATAACTTTCTTGTATCGTTTATGAAGAGTGCGATCATTCACTGCAACGATACGTGTATCTTTCATTTTGTCACTAACAACAATTCCTATTTTTTCTTTTACGGCCATTCAATTTCGAATTTAGAAAAATAACATAGTTAAGTTTTTTGAAAAGATTTCTTTACAGTTGGCAATTATACTTTTTCTAAAATCTTTGTCCTAATTGGAAGCTTATAAGAAGCTAACTTTAAAACTTTATAAGCCATTTCTTTGCTTAAACCATTTATTTCAAAAAGGACTGCACCAGGTTTCACTACAGCAACCCAGTATGCTACTGTACCTTTTCCAGAACCCATTCTAGATTCTGCGGCTCTTTCGGTAATAGGCTTATCAGGGAAAATTCGAATCCATATTTTTCCTGTACGACGAACGTATCTAGTAATACTACGTCTTGTTGCCTCTATCTGCCGAGAAGTTAACCAAACAGGTTCTAAAGCCTGAATACCATATTCCCCAAAAACAATAGTATTTGCTTTTGAAACTCCTTTAAATCTTCCGCGGTGTTGCCTACGAAATTTTGTTCTTTTCGGAAGTAACATAAACTTTTTTTAAATTAATAAGTTAATAAATTTCTTTATTAAAGATCCAAACTTTAATACCTAAGACACCGTAAATAGTATTCGCTCGGTATGTAGCATAACTAATATCTGCCCTAAGAGTTTGAAGTGGAACTCTTCCTTCACGAGCCCATTCAGCTCGAGCAATTTCAGCTCCATTTAAGCGCCCTGCAACTTGAATTTTAAAGCCCTTAACTCCACTTTTCTGTAATGTTTGGGTAGTTTGGCGAATTGCTTTTCTAAAAGCAACACGTTTTTCAAGTTGGTCCGCAATTGCTCTTGCTACTAAAGTACTTTCGTTTTCGCTTCTTGCAACCTGTAAAACTTTTATACGAATTTGCTTCGAATCGCTTACTAAGGTTTTTAAATTATCTTTTAATTCAACAATTAAATTCGACTTGTCAGTTTCAGCTGCAATAGCTTTTGGTCTTGCCGCGTGAATTATTAATTCAAGTTGATTTACCTTTCGTAGAATTTCTAATTTAGCAATTCCGGCTTTACTATAAACAGATTCAAATTTTTTTTCAAAAAATTTTCTTATTTTATAATCTTCTTTAAGAACTTCACTATAAGCACCATAATTGGCGAACCAAGTAGCATTATGTGATTTATTAACACCAGTTCGAAAACCGGTTGGATGTGTTTTTTGTCCCACGAACTAAATACTGGTAAAAATTTTAGTTTTTATTAATTACTCCATAACAATTGTTATGTGTGATGTAGCTTTTAAAATTCTATAAGCTCTACCTTGTGCTCTTGGACGAAATCTTTTCATCGTCGGGCCTTGATCTGCAAAAGCAGATTTTATTACCAACGTTTTTTCATCCAATCCAAAATTGTTTCTCGCGTTAGCTGTAGCCGAACGCAAAACTTTTATAATTGGAGCACATGATGCATAAGGCATAAAATCTAAAAGTAGCAGAGCTTCAGAATAAGTCTTCCCTTGAATTTGTCGAAGAACACGACGAATTTTACTCGGAGACATTCTAACATATTTAGAAACGGCTCGAATTTCGTTTTTTTGCATAGCACTTAACTATTAACGTTTTCCTTTCTTATCTTTTTTTACGTGCGAACGAAATGTTCTACTAGGAGCAAATTCACCTAATTTATGTCCAATCATCTGATCAGAGACAAATACTGGTAAATGTTGCTGCCCATTATAAACAGCAAACGTATGCCCAATCATACTAGGCAAAATCGTTGTTGAACGCGACCATGTTTTAATTATGTCTTTCTTTCCACTAGAATTCATTTGTTCAACTTTCTCAATAACATAAGAAGCAACAAATGGTCCTTTTTTTAAAGAACGCGGCATTTTAAAATAATTTAAATTTTATAAATTTTTTAACAATTAATAATACATTAACGTCTCGAACGTAATATATATTTATTACTTGCTTTAGTTTGGTTACGCGTTTTAATCCCTAAAGCAGGTTTACCCCAAGGAGTAACAGGCTTAGCTCGTCCAATAGGAGATCGACCTTCACCACCACCATGTGGGTGATCGATTGGATTTTTTACTACACCTCGGACTTTAGGTTTCTTTCCAAGCCATCTGCTTCGACCGGCTTTTCCTAAAGTAATGTTAATACTATCCACATTACCAACTTGTCCTAAAGTCGCATAACATTTCTTGTTTACTAATCGAACTTCATTAGATGGTAATTTTAAAGTAACAAAATTACCTTCTTTTGCTATTAGCTGTGCATAAGTACCGGCAGCACGCGCTATTTGCCCACCTTTACCAAGAGTCAATTCTACATTATGTATAATGCTTCCTAATGGTATTAATTCTAGAGGCATCGCATTTCCAACTTCGATTGGGACATCGTTCCCAGAATAGATATTCATACCAACCTTTAAAGATCGGGGACAAACAATATATTTCTTTGAACCGTCTTGGTAATGCAATAAAGCTATTCTGGCGTTTCTATTTGGATCATATTCGATAGTTGCAACCTTCGCTGCTATTGTAGATTTTCTATGAAAATCTATCATACGATATTTTCTTTTATGTCCACCACCTCGGCCTTTAACCGTAATAACACCACGATTATTTCGGCCGCCGCAAGCTTTTTTACCAAAAGTTAAAGTTTTTTCGGCTTTTACGTTCGATAAATCATCAAAGTATGAAACCGATTTAGAACGTGTGCCTGGACTATAAGCCCTGTACAGACGAATTGCCATATAATATTTAACTATTTAAGAAAGTCTATTTTTTTGATAGCAACAGTTTATTCTTCTTCAAATAAACTAATAGAATCTTCAGATGCTAATTTGACTATTGCTCTTTTATAACGAGCTTTTTTTCCTATAAATTTTCCTACACGACGCTTCTTTAATGGTAACAAAGAAGTGTTTACGGAAATTACTTTAACATCAAATAGTTGCTCTATAGCAGATTTAACAGCAGACTTATCTGCTTTGGAATCTACGGCGAAACTATATTGATTTTGTTCAATTAAACGAATTGTTTTTTCTGTAAGAATTGGATATTTTACTATATCCAACAAGTCTCTTTGAGTAGATTGAATACTAGACATAAAAAATGCTAAACAGCTTTTAAAATTTAATATTTCTGAGGCTGAATTTTCAATACAGTATTCTTTTTTCCAGGTACAGAACCTTTTAAAACAAGAATATTATCTTCTGAATTTACATACAGAACTTCTGTATTTTTTAGAGTTACCATCCCACCTCCAAGTTGACCAGCCATTTTTTTCCCAGGATATACTCGCCCTGGCGTACTACCAGCACCAATACTTCCAGGCAATCTATGGTTTTTTGAACCATGCGTCATTGGACCACGACTAAAATTATGTCGTTTTTGGTTACCAGCAAATCCTTTACCGATACTTTTTCCAGTTACTCGAACTTTTTGCCCGGCAGAAAAAGTATCGACTTTAATTACTTGGCCTAACTTAAAATCTTCCGGTTTGGATACACGAAATTCACCAAAAGATCTGAACCCTTGATCACCTACTTTTTTTAAGTGTCCTTTAATAGGTTTATTTATTTTTTCTAATTTTTCTTCACCATAGGCCACTTGAACAGCATTGTAGCCATCTGTAGTTACTGTTTTAATCTGACTCACCTGACATAATCCAGTTTTTAAGATAGTTACTGGAAGAACTGTCCCTGATTCATCAAATATTTGGGTCATACCAACCTTTTTTGCAAATAGCCCTGCTTGCATATTGATGTATTTTAGATAGTTGTTTATTAAGTAATACAATTTTAAAAAAATTTTATTTATACGTTTTTGGAAAAACT
>Ga0115100_10663169_pt1 | contig 13158 bp, 24 predicted proteins | sample MBTome_3_FD_89642 | JGI IMG/M metagenome (GOLD analysis project Ga0115100, IMG submission 89642) | Marine eukaryotic communities from Pacific Ocean to study complex ecological interactions - MBTS_2Apr14_M1_3um Metatranscriptome... | ecosystem: Environmental > Aquatic > Marine > Oceanic | place... | reverse complement strand
TTAAGAAATGTATTTTCTTTTGTATTGATGTTCTATTTAATAATTTATTAATTTAAACATTTTATTTTTATGCCCATAGGAATTTTCGGTAGAAAATTAGGTATGACACAAATTTTTGATGAAACAGGCCGTATACAAGCTGTAACATTAGTTAAAGCAGAGGTCTGTCAAATAAGTCAAATTAAAACAACACAAACAGATGGGTACAATGGCATCCAAGTTGCTTATGGTCAAACTTCGTTAAATAGTCTGACTAAACCGCAACAAGGGCATCTAAAAAAAGCCACTGGGACAGGATTTAAATATTTTGGTGAATTTCGTACCGAGGCGCCAGATAATTTTAAATTAGGGCAAGAACTTACTCTTGAGAGTTTTACCGTAGGACAAAAATTACGTGTTACTGGAAAAAGTATTGGTAAAGGTTTTGCTGGGTGTCAGAAGCGTCACAACTTTAGTCGTGGACCAATGACTCATGGTTCAAAAAATCACCGTTTACCAGGATCTATTGGTGCCGGTACAACACCAGGACGTGTTTATCCAGGTAAAAAAATGGCTGGTCGCTTAGGTAATAATAAGATCACAATCAAAAATACTGAAATCTTAGCAGTTAATATTAAAGAGAAAGTTATTGTTCTAAAGGGTTCATTACCTGGTAAAGCACATTCGCTTCTAAAATTACAAACGACGAATAATTAAATTAAGTTTATTTTTAATTCGTTTAAATTTTTTTGACGTAATTTTCTTATTCATCATATTGTCCATTTAACGATTTTAAATTAACTATGTTTTTGCTATCAGTAATCAACTTGATAAAATATCCTATTCTGACCGAAAAAACTATACGTCTCATTGAGCAAAATCAATATAGCTTTGTGGTAGATCGAAAAGCAACAAAGCTATCTATAAAAACTGCTATCGAAGAACTATTTGACGTTAATGTTTTGTCTGTTCGAACAGCCGTTCAACCTATTAAGAAAAAACGGGTAGGAAAATTTATTGGGAAAAAAGCTCGTCATAAAAGAGCAATTATAAGACTTGCTCCAGAAAATTCAATTAATTTATTCGATGAAGAATAAAATTTCATTTGAATAAAAAATAAACAATGTATCGATATTAAATAAAATAACTAGTTTATATGGCAATTCGTTTATATCGAGCTTATAGTCCAGGAACGCGCTCGCGCTCAATTCTGTATTTCGATAATCTAACTAAAAAGAAGCCAGAGAAATCATTAACGCGTGGAAAGCGAGCTTGTAGTGGTCGTAATAATCGAGGAGTTATTACAATTAAAGGCCGTGGTGGTGGTCATAAAAGAAAGTATCGACTTATTGACTTTAAACGCAAAAAGACAGATGTCGCCGCGAAAGTTGTAAGTATTGAATATGATCCGAACCGTAATGCGCGAATTGCTTTACTACATTATGAAGATGGCTTAAAGAAGTATATTTTATGTCCACGCTCCTTAAAAGTTGGTATGACAATTTGTTCCGGATTAAATGTCCCAATCGCAATTGGAAATTCGATGTCTTTAGAATACATCCCTTTAGGTAGTATTGTACATAACGTTGAATTAACTCTTGGTAAAGGGGGTCAGATTGCTCGGGCTGCTGGTACGTATGCACAAATTATCGCGAAGGAAGGAGACTTTGTAACATTAAAGATGCCTTCAAGCGAAGTTCGTTTAGTTCATAAAAAATGTTACGCGACATTAGGTCAAGTCGGTAATGAAGATTACATTAATATAACTCTTGGAAAAGCCGGGCGTAAGCGTTGGCTAGGAAAGAAATCCAAAGTTAGAGGTGTTGTTAAGAACCCAATTGATCACCCGCACGGGGGTGGAGAAGGTCGTTCACCAATTGGACGAACGCGTCCAGTAACTCCATGGGGTAAACCAGCTTTAGGAATCAAAACGCGTAAACCAACAAAAAGTAGTAGTAAATATATTTTACGTTCTCGAAAATAAAATTTTCTATATTTAATAATTTAATACCGCAATGTCACGTTCCTTAAAAAAGGGGCCGTTCGTAGCTGCGCAAATTAGTCGCAGAATTGAAAATATGAATAGCTCTGGAAAAAAAGATATTATTAAAACTTGGTCACGTGCGACTACTGTTTTACCAAATATGATTGGTCATACGTTTGCTGTTTATAATGGCCGCCAACATATTCCAGTCTTTATATCAGATCAAATGATTGGTCACAAACTTGGAGAATTTGCTCCTACTCGAACATTTCGTTCGCATGTTAAAAAAGATAAAAAGGCACGACGCTAGTATTACCAATTCAAAAAAATAACATGAATGATATTGCTTCAAAAAATAGCGAAATAAAAGCTGTATCAAAATATGTTCGAATGTCACCAACTAAAATTCGACGTATTTTAGATCAAATTAAAGGGAAAACTTATTCTGATGCGTTGCTTATTTTAGAATTTATGCCGTACAAGGGATGTGAGCCCGTTATAAAGCTCTTAAAATCAGCTGCGGCAAATGCTAAAAATAATTTTGGCTTTGACGAAACACAACTTTTAGTACAAAAAGCCTTTGTAGATAAAGGGCCTGTTATGAAGCGTTTTCGTCCACGAGCTCAAGGTAGAGCGTATCGTATCTTAAAAGCTACTTCACATGTAACTATTGTTGTAGCATCATAAAAAAGTTTTTTCTTACTTGTAAATAAGTTATAATTATGGGACAAAAAACACATCCGACGGGGTTTCGCATAGGGGTCACTAAAACCCATAATTCTACATGGTTTGCGAATTATGGCGCCTATCGAAAAGTTTTAGAAGAAGATTATAAAATTCGAAATTTCTTTAAAAAAGAGTTTGAAACTGTTTATCGAAAATCAGGAATTTCGAAATTAGAAATAAAAAGAAAAGTCAATCAATTAGAATTACTAATTCATGCTTCTCGACCAAAGGCATTGACAACCAGTTTGCAAACGATTAGTTCATTCAAGACTAAACTAAAGCCTTTTTTAAACGAATCAAAACAAATTCGGATTAAAGTTATTCAAATTGCTAAAAGTGAAACAGAAAGTGCTCTCGTAGCTGCTGCTTTAGCAGATCAGCTTGAGAAACGTGTTGCTTTTAGAAAAGCAATTCGTCAGACGACGCAACTTTTACAAAAAAGTGGTGTAAAAGGATTTAAAATTCAAGTTTCTGGACGCTTAAATGGTGCTGAAATTGCTCGGGCTGAGTGGGTCCGTGAAGGTCGAGTACCACTTCAAACTCTACGTGCTGATATAAGTTATGCAACGCAAAAAGCATTTACTACATATGGTGTATTGGGTATTAAGGTATGGATCTTTAATAAAGAAGATATCTAAGAACTTTAACAATTTAATTATATTTTATGCTAATTCCTAAAAGAACCAAATTTCGTAAAATGCATCGGGGAAGACTAAAAGGAATTGCTACAAAAGCAAATACAATAGTTTTTGGTGATTTTGGTATTCAAGCTTTAGAACCAATTTGGTTAACTTCACGTCAGATCGAAGCAACACGAAGAAGTATTACAAGATATGTTAGACGTACAGGAAAAATTTGGATTCGTGTTTTTCCTGATAAGTCCGTAACAGAAAGAGCCGCTGAGTCAAGAATGGGTGCGGGTAAAGGTGCACCAGCATATTGGGTTGCAACTATTAAACCGGGTACTGTTCTTTTTGAAATTAATGGTCTAGAGAAAGAGATGGCTATGAAAGTTTTAAAAACTGCATCTCATAAATTACCGATTAAAACTAAAGTTATTTGTCGAGACGAATAAATATTCTAAAACAAATTAATTATTTAATATTACCTTCAATTAATTTAAAAAATGGTAGTAAAAGAGAAAATCGGCCGTGTGGTTAGTGATCAAATGGTTAATACACGAATTGTTGCTGTAGATGCTCGTATCCGCCATAAAAAATATGGCAAAGTTGTTACTAGAACAAAACGCTATGCCGTTCATGATTCGGATCAAAATTCAAAAATTGGTGACACAGTAGTAATTCGTCGAACTCGACCATTAAGCCGAACAAAAAGTTGGATACTTACAAGTATTTTAAATAAATCATCAACCTAACGAAAAATGATACAACCTCAAACTTGTTTAAAAGTTGCTGACAATAGCGGGGCAAAAAAATTAATGTGTATTCGAGTTCTTGGTAGTAATCGACGATATGGATTTGTGGGCGACATAATTATTGGGGTTGTTAAAGATTCAACGCCTAATCTTGCGGTAAAACGTTCCGACGTTGTACGAGCCGTTATTGTGAGAACAAAACATTCCATTAGTCGAAAAGACGGGTCTCGCTTACGTTTTGATGATAATGCCTCTGTCATTATTAATAAAGAAAATAATCCACGTGGAACAAGAGTATTTGGACCTATTGCTCGTGAATTAAAAGAAAAAGGATTTACAAAAATTGTTTCCTTAGCGCCAGAAGTATTATAGCTAAAAAACAAAATGTAATTAAAAAATTTTAGTTCTAGCAAATATTTTGAATTGTAAAAATACATGAAAAAAGATTTAAAACTTTTTTATAAGGAAAAAGTAATACCATCATTAAGGGATAAATTTTCTTATAAAAATATTGAAGAAGTACCAAAATTGGTTAAAATCACAATTAATCGAGGAGTTGGTGAAGCCTCAAAGAATTCAAAGGAGTTAGAAACGAGCCTTAACGAATTATCAATAATAACAGGTCAACGCCCTCGCATCAATAAAGCCAAGAAATCAGTTGCGAGTTTTAAGATACGAGATGGTATGCCTATTGGCGTTTCAACTACATTACGCCGTGAAAAGATGTATACGTTTCTTTCGAAATTAATTCATATTGATCTTCCACGAATTCGTGATTTTAGAGGGATTAGCCCAAATGCATTTGATGGTCGCGGAAATTATACTTTAGGTTTAAAAGAACAATTACTCTTTCCTGAGATCGCTTATGATGATGTATTAGAATTAAAAGGGTTTGATATCTCTATAATTACAACGGCTAAAACCGATGAGGAAGGGTTAGCCCTTCTAACAAGTTTTGGTATGCCATTTAAAACTTCTTAATTTTATAAATTATGCAAACGGATATTATCGCTGATATGTTGACCCGAATTCGTAATGCGAATTTAGCGAAGCATCAAATTGTACAAATTCCTTCTACTAACGTTACACGCAGTATTGCACAAGTACTTCGTGACGAGAATCTTATTGATTCGTTTGAAGAGCTACAAAATGGCTTTAAAAGTTCTATTTTATTATCGCTTAAATATGTTGGGGCTGATCGACAACCTACAATAAAAGCAATAAAACGCGTTAGTAAGCCAGGATTACGTGTATATAGTGGTTATAAAAAAATGCCGAAAGTACTTGGAGGCTTTGGTTTAGCTATTGTTTCAACTTCAAAAGGGTTAATGACAGATAAGCAGGCTAGACAAGAAAAAATTGGTGGCGAACTTTTATGTTACATTTGGTAAATTCTAAATAAATTATGTCTCGTATTGGAAAAAAATTTATTACAGTACCGAAAACAGTTGATGTAAAACTCGAAGGACAAAAAATTTCGGTCAAGGGACCAAAAGGAAACCTTTCAAGAATTTTACCATCACTTATTTGTTGTACTTTAGACGAAAATATGCTTTTTTTAGAAAAAGCAGAAGATACTAAGCTTTCACGTGCCTTTTATGGATTAACAAGAACCTTAGTTGCCAATATGGTAATGGGTGTATCCGAAGGGTTCCAAAAGCGCTTGCAAATAACTGGGGTTGGATATCGTGCTCAATTAGACGGCAAAGATTTAATCTTAAATATGGGATATAGTCATCCTGTTCGTCTTAATACTCCTGCCAACTTGTCAGTAAACGTTGAAACACCAACAACGGTTATCGTTTCTGGTTTAGAAAAAGATTTAGTTGGTGAATTTGCTGCGAAAATAAGATCAGTTAGACCACCTGAGCCTTATAAAGGTAAGGGTATTGCCTATGAAGGTGAATATATACGACGTAAAGCAGGTAAAACTGGTAAATAAAGACTAATTTTTACACAATTAATTTTTAATTAGCTCTTATGGCAAATTCGAAAAAATCATATAAAGTTAAAAATGCCAAAATTGAATGGTCCGAACGTGTGGTATCAATTCAACGGGTAACAAAAGTAGTAAAGGGTGGTAAAAAAATTAGTTTCCGCGCTATTGTCGTTGTGGGAAATGAACAAGGCAAAGTTGGTGTAGGAGTTGGAAAAGCAGGTGATGTTATTACCGCGGTTCGAAAAGGTGTGACGGATGGAAAAAAACATATTATTTCTATCCCATTAACAAGTTCGAATTCGATTCCTCATCCAACAAATGGTCGATTCGGAGCTGCGAAAATTATTTTACGTCCGTCTGCACCCGGATCTGGTGTTATTGCAGGTAGCTCAATTCGAACTGTTCTAGAATTAGCTGGAATAAAAAACATTTTATCAAAACAATTAGGTTCTAATAATTTACTAAATAATGCGAGAGCAACAATTGATGGATTAAGCTCGTTAAGATCTTACACAGAATAATCTTTGATTATTCCAGTTTATATCGTTTACGAACCTATGAAAAAAGCAGATACACTTAAACTTTTACAAGAAAAAATCACGCGCATCCTAGGTTACTTACTTTTAATTCGACTATGCTTATATATTCCAATTCCAGATCTTGACCTCGATATTTTTTCGCAGCAACAAAATTTAAATAATATGTTTGGATTTGCGAGGAACTTAACGGGAACATCATTTTTAGGTCTTGGAGCGTTAGGAATATTACCATATATTAATGCTTCGATTATAATCCAACTTTTAACGCCAGTTTTTCCAGCGCTAGAACGTTTACAAAAAGAAGAGGGAGAATTAGGGCGACAGCAACTAACTCGTTACACTCGTTATTTAACTTTTATTTGGGCATGTGGATTAAGCACTGGTATTGCATTTTTTGTTATCAAACCAATTGTATTTAATTGGAGTTTTCAACTCGCTCTCAAAATAATTTGTTCTTTAACACTTGGATCAATTTTATCCATGTGGTTTGCAGAGTTGATTTCTGAGGAGTCACTCGGTAATGGATCGTCGATGATTATATTTATTAATATTGTAGGTAGTATCCCAACTAATTTTAAAAACATGTTGCAAACAGTAAATAATACATTTTCATTAAATGATGTTTTACTAATTGGGTGCGGCTTATTAATATATTTAGCGGTTGTCTTATTAATTGTTATTTTCCAAGATGCTTATAAAGAGATCAATATCGTATCGGCTCGACAATTAAATATTTCTTATTCTGAACAAGTTCAAGAACTTCCGGAATTAAAAAACAGTTATATTCCTATTAAATTAAATCAAGGTGGGATTATGCCCTTAGTATTTAGTTCAACAATTGCTGCATTGTTATTTTATCCATTGCAAACTTTTTTGAATTCAAATCTAGGCACAATCTTTCCCTTAATTCCAAAACTGGTAACTTTTCTCTCATTTGGATTAAATATTTCATTAGTAATTTTTTTCAGTTGTTTCTATGCCGTGTTAATTTTGAAACCCGAAGAAATTTCAAAAAATCTAGCAAAAATGGCATACAATATTCCGGGTATTAGACAAGGGAAGCAAACAACTTACTTTTTTGAGCAAACAATAAGTCGATTGGCTTTTATGGGTGGATTATTTTTAGCATTTTTAGCATTCTTACCCATTCTCTTAAGTAATTTTCTTCAATTTAATGTATTTACTAATGTAACGTCATTATTAATATTAATCGGTGTAATTACCGATGTAACAACAAAAATTCGCGGATACTTAATAACAAAAAAATATGAAGGTTTTCAGAATACGTAGACTTTTATAGATAACTGAACTAGCATTGTTTTTATATAAATAAAAGTTCAGAACAGAAAGTTTCTATTCTACATTTTTTACATATTAAATAATAAATAATAAATAACTATGAAAGTGGTAAGCTCCATAGGTAGTTTAAAAAAAAGATCAAAAGACTGCCAAATTGTTAAGAGGCGCGGACGAATTTATGTTATCTGCAAAACAGATCCAAGACTAAAGGTTAGACAAGGTCGCGCAAAATCAAAACGTAAATAATAACTTTAAAAAACAAAATGGTACGTATCTCTGGAGTAGACCTTCCCCAGCATAAAAAAGTTGAGGTTGGTCTAACGTATATTTTTGGTATTGGACGAGCAAGCGCAAACAAAATAGTTTGTGATGCAAATGTGAACCCTGATACTAGATGTGGGAATTTAACTGATCAAGATATTACAAATTTACGAGCTATCATTGATAGTGATTATCAAACGGAAGGTAATTTACGACGAGTATATTCGCAAAATATTAAGCGATTAACTGAAATTGGTTCTGCTGCAGGACGACGCCATCGTGTAGGTCTTCCAGTTCGTGGTCAACGAACCCGAACAAATGCACGAACACGTAAAGGAAAGGTAAAAGTAGTCGTTGCAAAAAAATCACGATAATTTTTGCGTTAAAAACATTTAACTTAATATATGGTTAAACAATTAAAGCGAGTTTCTAATAAAAAATCGAAAAAAACAATAACAACCGGTACGGTTCATATTAAAGCAACATTTAATAATACAATCGTTAATATTACCGATAAACAAGGAAATACATTATTTTGGGCATCCGCTGGCGCGAGTGGTTTTAAAGGAGCCAAGAAAAGCACACCATTTGCAGCCCAAACTGCCGCCGAGAAAGTAGCTACATTAGCCTATGATCAAGGCATGCGACAAGCTGAAGTATTAGTAAGTGGGCCAGGCAGTGGTCGAGAAACTGCTATTCGAGCTTTACAAGGGTGTGGCTTAGAAATATTAGTAATAAAAGATATTACTCCGGTTCCACATAATGGATGTCGACCACCCAAGAAGCGTCGTGTATAGATTAGTACAGGATAATTATTTTAACTATTAATTCGGAGATTAACGATATTTGAGAAGCTATTTTTTTTATATAGGCAATTAAATGATCCAAATTCAATGCTTGGAGTCAAAAAAGTATAAAAGTACGTGTCTTTTCTCTCGATTTTCTTTAGGACCTTTAAAAAAAGGTCAAGCTATTACAATGGGTAATGCCTTAAGACGTGTTTTATTATCAAATATTCCTGGCTTCGCAATTACCGGAGTTCGAATTGCTGGTATAAATCATGAATTCTCGACTGTGTTAAATCTAAAAGAAGACATTATTGAGCTATTGTTAAATTTAAAACAACTCAAATTTAAAAGTAATCTTGAAGGCCCTATTATTAGTCGTTTAGTGTATCAAGGGCAAGGTATTATAACTGGAAATGATATTGATCTTCCAGAAGGGTTAGAATTAGTTGACCCTCGACAATACATTGCAGATCTTACTGCAAAAAGTAAATTAGAAATGGAATTTCTAATCGAAAAAGGAGAAGGTTATTGTCTTAGTAATAAAAAAAGAGGAACACTGCCACCTGGCTTTTTAGCTGTTGATTCTGTTTTTATGCCGGTTCGTCGCGCAAATTTTTTTACCGAAATTTATAGCGATAATGTTTCACCTGATTTAGAAACATTGATTTTAGAAATCGAAACCGATGGAAGTATTACACCCAAAGATGCGCTATGTTATAGTGCAGAATTATTAGAAGGACTTTTTACTTCACTTCAACCAGCAAAAACAGCTCCCCTTATTATTGCCGACGAAAATACTGAGTCTCAAAATTCGCAGGAGGAAGAACTTAACAATATTCCGATTGAGGAACTTGAATTATCCGTGCGTGCTTATAATTGTCTTAAACGAGCTAATGTTTATACATTAGCGGATCTTTTAAAACATTCAAAAGAAGATTTATTAGAGTTTAAAAACTTTGGCCAAAAGTCTGCCAATGAAGTTTTTGAAAGCTTAGAATCACGTTTTGGAAAAACGCTACGCAAATCATAAACTAACTAAAATTTAATTTTTATTTTTTTAAGAAATAAATAAATGTCTGATAAAAATTGTTTTGGAATAGGACGTAGGAAAAATGCGGTTGCAAAAGTAACGCTTTTACCTGGTAAAGGTTTATTAGTAATTAATAATAAACCTGGCGAATCCTATCTTCAATATAACTCACAATACATTAATACAGTCAAATCACCACTTCAAAGTCTTGGTTTACAAGATACTTATGATTTATATATAAATACTCATGGTGGTGGGATAAAGGGTCAAACAGATGCAATCAAACTTGGAATTGCTCGTGCATTATGTTATATTTCATCCGAAAATAGACAGCAATTAAAAACTGAAGGGTTTCTTATTCGAGATGCTCGTGCCAAAGAGCGTAAAAAATATGGTCTACGTAAAGCTAGAAAAGCTCCTCAATACTCAAAACGTTAAAAAATATTTATATGGCAAAATCAGAAATTCACCCAACGTGGTACCCAAATGCGAAAGTATATTGCGATGGGCAGCTCATTATGAAGGTTGGTTCAACAAAACCACAATTAAATATTGATTTGTGGTCAGGAAACCATCCATTTTATACCGGATCACAGAAAATTATTGATACTGAAGGGCGTGTTGAACGCTTTATGAAAAAATATGGTTTAGAAACTCAAAATTAAGTGATACATTTATGCCAACTATTCAACAATTAGTTCGATATGAGCGCAAGCTACAAAAGAAAAAAACGAAGTCACCAGCGTTAAAATCTTGCCCACAAAGGCGAGGGGTATGTACACGTGTGTACACAACGACACCAAAGAAACCAAATTCGGCCTTACGTAAAGTAGCTCGAGTAAGGCTAACTTCAGGTTTTGAAGTTACGGCCTATATTCCTGGTATTGGACACAACATTCAAGAACATTCAGTCGTATTAATACGAGGTGGCCGTGTAAAAGATTTACCAGGTTGTCGATACCATGTCGTAAGAGGAACGTTAGATGCTGCAGGAGTAAAGGAACGTAAACAAAGTCGTTCAAAATATGGTGGTAAAAAACCAAAAAGTTAGATAACTCTTAATAACAAATTATGTCACGAAGAAATAGAGCTAAAAGAACTTTAGCACAACCAGATCCTTTATATCATAGTCGTTTAGTAACGTTACTAATATCAAGAATTTTAGTATCGGGGAAAAAATCATTGGCTCAAAAAATTGTATATAATGCACTAGAAATTGTTTCAAAAAAAATTGAAGAAAATCCAATTTTAGTACTAGAAACGGCTGTTAAAAATGTAACGCCACAAGTTGAAGTAAAAGCCCGAAGAGTAGGTGGTTCTACATATCAAGTTCCAATTGAAATTCGCGCATATAGAGGAACAAATGTTGCATTAAAATGGATTACCGAATTTGCCCGTGCGCGCTCCGGTAAAAGTATGGCTATTAAATTAGCCAATGAAATTATTGATGCGTCGAAAGAGACAGGAAATTCAATGCGTCGAAAGGAACAAACACATAAGATGGCTGAGGCTAATAAAGCTTTTGCTCATTTTAGATATTAACTTGTTTTCAATTTTGACATCGCCAAAGGTAAATAACTTTTAAAAATAGAATTAAACTTAGATTAAACATTTATGGCACGCGAAAAATTTGAAAGATCAAAACCGCATATTAATATTGGAACGATTGGACATGTTGACCATGGAAAAACTACATTAACTGCCGCGATTTCTGCAACCTTAGCAATTAATGCAAAAGTAGCTAAGAAATTTGATGAAATTGATTCTGCACCGGAAGAAAAAGCACGTGGTATTACAATTAATACAGCTCACGTAGAATACGAAACAGAAAGTCGTCATTATGCTCATGTAGATTGTCCAGGTCACGCGGATTACGTTAAGAACATGATCACAGGAGCTGCGCAAATGGATGGAGGTATTCTAGTTGTTTCAGCAGCCGATGGGCCAATGCCACAAACTCGTGAACATATTTTATTAGCAAAACAAGTTGGTGTTCCACATCTTGTTGTGTTTTTAAATAAAGCTGACCAAGTTGATGATGAAGAACTTTTAGAATTAGTTCAGTTAGAGGTTCAAGAACTCTTAGAAAGTTATGATTTCCCAGGTGATGAGATACCATTTATTTCTGGTTCAGCCTTATTAGCGTTACAAGCAGTTGAAAATGGTCCAAAAGAACGTGGACAAGATAAATGGGTAGATATTATTTTCTCATTAATGGATGCTATCGACGATTATATTCCAACACCAGAGCGTGACATGGATAAAACGTTTTTAATGGCAGTTGAAGATGTGTTCTCAATTACAGGGCGTGGTACGGTAGCAACAGGTCGAATTGAACGTGGACAATTAGCCGTAGGTGACTCAGTTGAATTAGTAGGTTTAAAAGAAACCCGAGCAACAACGGTTACAGGTATTGAGATGTTCCAAAAAACATTAGATCAAGGTATGGCTGGAGATAATGTTGGTATTCTAATTCGAGGAATTCAAAAAGATGAAATTGAGCGTGGTATGGTATTAGCTAAGCCCGGCTCAATTACACCTCATAAAAAGTTTGAGGCTGAAGTTTATATCTTAAATAAAGATGAGGGTGGACGTCATACCCCATTTTTTACAGGCTACAGACCACAATTTTATGTTCGTACAACAGATGTAACTGGAACAATTGTACAATTTACGGGAGATGATGGTAGTACTGCAGAGATGGTAATGCCTGGAGATCGAATTAAAATGACAGCTGAACTAATTAATCCAATTGCGATTGAACAAGGAATGCGTTTTGCTATTCGTGAAGGAGGAAGAACAGTTGGAGCAGGTGTAGTGTCAAAAATTCTAGAATAATTAATATTTAAATGGATTTAATTAAACCAAAAAAACTTCGTATTGGACTAAAAGCTTACAAATCAGACTTGTTAGATAATTCTTGTAAATTAATTATTGATGCTGTAAATGCAAGCAATACTGAAGTCGTTGGTCCAATTCCGTTACCTACGAAACGTCGAATATATTGTGTTTTACGGTCACCACACGTAAATAAAGATGCACGTGAACACTTTGAGATTCGAACACATAAACGAATTATTGATATTTATCAACCAACAGAACAAACAATGGAAAATTTAAGAAATTTAGATATTGTTTCGGGTGTTGATGTAGAAATAAAAAATTATTAAGATATAAAAGTTAAACGTCAATTCTATACTTCTACTAAGTTTAATTGACGTTTAACTAAAAAACTGAG
>Ga0115100_10139137_pt1 | contig 13185 bp, 24 predicted proteins | sample MBTome_3_FD_89642 | JGI IMG/M metagenome (GOLD analysis project Ga0115100, IMG submission 89642) | Marine eukaryotic communities from Pacific Ocean to study complex ecological interactions - MBTS_2Apr14_M1_3um Metatranscriptome... | ecosystem: Environmental > Aquatic > Marine > Oceanic | place... | reverse complement strand
TTTATATTGATATTGCCTATCATTACAATTTTTTTAAAATTGCTTTGATTTAGAATCCAATTGAGGTTTACACAAAAATGATTATGCAATCAGCTATTTTTGCAAAAAAGGTTGGTATGACTCAGGTTTTTGATGACGTAGGGTTAATATCTCCCGTAACTATTTTAAAAGCAGAAGTCTGTAAAATCAGCCAGATTAAAACAACTAAAACTGATGGTTATAATGCTATTCAAATAGCTTATGGCGAAAAAAAGTTGGAAAACATTAATAAATCGACAAGAGGTCACTTGAAAAAAATAGGTGATCAAGGGTTCCGATATTTTGGAGAATTGCGTGTTCAAACTCCTGATGAGTATAAGTTAGGCCAAATGTTTAAAGTTGATAATTTTACTAAAGGCCAAAAAGTTAGACTTACTGGAAAGAGTATTGGTAAAGGTTTTGCTGGAAATCAAAAAAGGCATAATTTTAGCCGTGGCCCAATGACGCATGGTTCAAAAAACCATAGACTACCAGGTAGTATTGGGGCTGGAAGTACGCCTGGACGAGTATACCCCGGCAAAAAAATGGCTGGTAGACTAGGTGGAGACACTGTAACGTTAAAGAATACTGAAATTCTTTATGTCAATGCTATCGAGAACATTATAGTTGTAAAGGGTTCTGTACCAGGTAAGAAAAACAGTATTGTCAAAATACAATCACAAAAGGTAGTTTAAGTTCACACTAAATAATAAATATATTTTATGTCTTATATTCAACCGAATCAACGAGACTTACTTGGGATTGTTAAGTATCCAATACTTACGGAAAAAACGATACGTCTGATTGAAAAAAATCAATATAGTTTCGCTATCGACCCAAAAGCAGATAAAACTGCTGTCAAATACGCTGTCGAACAGTTGTTTGATGTTAAAGTCGTTTCCGTAAATACCTCGTTGATGCCATTAAGAAAGCGTCGTGTAGGTAAATATATTGGAACAAAGGCTCGTTATAAGAGAGCTATAGTAAAACTAGCTCCAGAGAATGCTATTACTTTATTTGAAGAAGAATAGGAGTATTGTCTGAGTTATATTACTAAAGATTTAGATTTTTAATTAAAAAGATTAGATGGCAATTCGTCTGTATAGAGCTTATAGTCCGGGTACCCGTTCAAAATCGGTTTCTTACTTTGATGATTTATCAAAGGTAAAAGCAGAACGGGCTTTAACTTTTGGAAAAAAATCAGGGGGAGGTCGAAACAACCGTGGTTTAATTACCGTAAAAGGTCGTGGCGGTGGACATAAAAGAAGGTATAGAATAATTGATTTTCAGAGAAAGTCACCTATTTCTGCAATTGTATCCACTATTGAGTACGATCCAAACCGTAATGCACGTATTGCTTTATTGCAATACATTGACGGGTCAAAAAAATATATTATTGCACCCCGTTCTTTGCGTTTAGGAATGAAAATTTCTTCCGGAGTTGATGTCCCGATTGAAATTGGAAATGCAATGCCTTTAGAGTTTATACCTTTAGGTAGTATTGTCCATAATGTGGAATTAACTCTTGGAAAGGGTGGACAAATTGCCCGCGCTGCTGGAACATATGCTCAATTGATCGCAAAAGAAGGTGATTTCGTAACGTTAAAATTACCATCCAATGAAGTGCGCTTGGTAAACAAAAAGTGTTATGCTACTTTGGGCCAGGTTGGTAATATTGATAGTATCAATATTACGCTTGGTAAGGCTGGTCGAAGTCGCTGGCTCGGTAAGAAACCTAAAGTTAGGGGTGTCGTTAAAAACCCTATTGACCACCCTCACGGTGGTGGTGAAGGCCGTTCTCCGATTGGGCGTGCAAAACCAGTTACACCTTGGGGTAAACCAGCTTTAGGTATTAAAACGCGTCAACCGACTAAAGCCAGCAGTAAGTATATTTTACGTTCAAGACGTTAAAAAGGATTTAAATTTTAACTACAATTACTTAAGATGGCACGTTCACTAAAAAAAGGTCCTTTCGTGGCTTCCCATGTATTTGAAAAGGTAGAACAAATGAATGCTAGTGGCAAAAAGGATATTATCAAGACTTGGTCACGTTCAACAACAATTTTACCTAATATGATTGGGCATACTTTTGCTGTTTACAATGGACAGCAACATCTTCCTGTGTTTGTTTCTGATCAAATGATTGGGCATAAGCTTGGTGAATTTTCACCTTCAAGAACGTTTCGTTCGCACGTAAAAAAGGATAAAAAAGGAAAACGTTAATCCAATATTTATGGCTAATACTAAGTTACAAAAAAATGAGGTTCGTGCTGTTTCGAGGTATGTACGAATGTCTCCAACAAAAGTTCGCCGTGTTTTAAGACAAATTCAAGGAAAAACATATGCGGAAGCGTTGTTATTACTCGAATTTATGCCTTACGCTTCTTGTATTCCAATTATAAAAGTGCTACGTTCGGCAGCCGCTAATGCAAGAAATAATTTGGGCTTTGATGAAACAAAACTTACGGTTCGATCAGCTATTGCGGATCAAGGGCCAACAATGAAGCGTTTTCGACCAAGAGCACAAGGTCGAGCTTATAAAATTTTGAAAAAAACATCGCACATAACTATTGTTATGGCGAATTAAAAATTAAAAATAATTATGAGGGTTTAGTTCGTGGGACAAAAAACACATCCAACAGGTCTTAGAATCGGCGTCAATAAAACTCATGACTCTACTTGGTTTGCTAATTATGGGACTTATAGTACTGTTCTAAAAGAAGATTATGAAATAAGACAATTTTTTGAAAAAAAATTTGAATCTAGTTACGGTAAAGCTGGAATTACTAAATTAGAAATTAAACGAAAGGTTAATCAACTAGAATTGTTGATCCATGCAGCAAGACCAAAAGCGCTGGTTGCAGATAATGATCAAAACAGTATGGTTGTTGAATTAAAGGAGAGTTTAAAAACTTTTATAAATGACTCGAAACAAGTACGTATCAAAGTTTTACAAATTGCTAAGAGTGAAAATGAGAGCTCACTAGTAGCGCGCTCCATTGCGGACCAGTTAGAAAAACGTGTAGCGTTTAGAAAAGCTGTACGCCAAACGACACAAATGTTGCAAAAAAGTGGTGTAAAGGGGTTTAAAATTCAAGTTTCTGGACGTCTAAATGGTGCAGAAATTGCTCGTGCTGAATGGGCTCGTGAAGGGCGTGTCCCTTTGCAGACTCTTAGAGCCGATATCAGTTACGCTACCCATAGAGCGAATACCATTTATGGTGTGTTAGGGATCAAAGTTTGGATTTTTAATAAAGAACTTATGTAACGCTATTAATTAACTTCTATATTTTTCTATTTTAAGTACAATTTTATGCTACTTCCTAAGAGAACAAAATTTCGTAGACAGCACCGTGGAAGATTTAAAGGAGTTTCAAGCGCCAATACCATTATCTTCGGTGAATATGGACTACAAGCTTTAGAGCCTGTTTGGTTAACTTCACGACAGATTGAAGCTACTCGACGTAGTATAACTAGATACGTTCGTCGAACTGGAAAAATTTGGATTCGAATCTTTCCCGACAAGCCGATTACTGAACGGGCTGCAGAATCAAGAATGGGTTCAGGTAAAGGTACAGTGTCATATTGGGTTGCTGTGGTAAAGCCAGGTGCAGTACTTTTTGAAATAAACGGTTTAAACAAAGAAATGGCTTATAAAGTTCTAAAATTGGCATCGTATAAATTGCCTATTAAAACAAAAATTTTAGAGAAAGCTTAAATTAACAGATTTTATAAAATAACGTCCTTTAGTTTTACAAAACGGATAACATGGCAATCAAAGAAAAAACAGGTATTGTTGTTAGCGACAAAATGAAGGATACATGTATTGTTGCAATTAGTGATCGTATTGTTCACAAGAAATATAAAAAAGTTGTTGTTAGAACAAAACGTTACGCTGTACATGATTCTGAGTTGAGCGCGTCTATTGGAGATCAAGTTCGTATTCGGGAAACTAAACCTATTAGTAAAACGAAAAACTGGATCGTAATCAAGGTTTTAAGAAAGTCAACAACATAAACAAATGATACAACCGCAAACTTGTCTAAAAGTAGCAGATAATAGTGGTGCTAAGAAACTTATGTGTATTCGAGTTCTTGGTAGCAATCGAAGATATGGTCATGTAGGGGATGTGATTATTGGTGTTGTGAAAGATGCAACACCAAACCTCACAGTAAAACGTTCAGATGTCGTCCGTGCAGTCATTGTACGTACTAAACAATCTGTTCGACGAAAAGATGGTTCTCGTTTACGTTTTGATGACAATGCTTCTGTTATTATAAACAAAGAAAATAATCCTCGTGGTACAAGAGTATTTGGTCCAATTGCTCGAGAGCTTAAAGATAAAGGATTTACAAAAATTGTTTCTTTAGCTCCTGAAGTACTGTAGCATCAAATGGTTCAAACAAAAAAGAGGTAAACTTATTAACGCCATGAAATTAGATTTAAAAGGTTTATACAAGCAAAAAATTGTTCCTGCTATGATAGAGGAATTTGGTTATAAAAATATTGAGCAGGTACCTAAACTTGTTAAAATATCAGTTAATCGTGGGGTTGGTGAAGCATCAAAAAATTCAAAGGAATTGGATGAAAGTGTTCAGGAAATGGCCTTAATTGTGGGTCAACAACCAATTATTAACAAAGCAACAAAATCTGTGGCCGGATTTAAAATTCGTGACGGTATGTCCATTGGAGCATCCGTTACTTTACGCCAAGAACAAATGTATACATTTCTAACTAAGCTTATCCATATTGTTTTACCAAGAATAAGAGATTTTAGAGGTATTAATCCTAGTGGCTTTGATGGACGAGGTAATTACAATCTTGGTTTAAAGGAACAATTAATTTTTCCTGAAATTTCATACGATGATGTGACACAAATTCGCGGATTAGATATCTCGATTGTAACAACGGCTAAAACGGATGAAGAAGCTCGAGCTTTATTAAAAGCGTTTGGAATGCCATTTGCAACAAATGTAGCTTAATTTTACAAAAAAATTCCATGACGATAGACACTATATCAGATATGCTAACACGCATTCGTAATGCTAATTTAGCTAAACATCAAATTGTACAAATCCCAGCAACGAAAACGACAAGAAATATTGCACAGGTACTTCTTACGGAAGGGTTAATTGAATCCTTTGAAGAGTTGAAGAACGAATTAAATAGTTCACTTTTATTATCTTTAAAATACGTAGGAAAAGAAAGAAAGCCAATTATTGAAAAAATTCAGCGTATAAGTAAACCCGGCTTACGTGTTTATAGCGGGGGAAAAAAGATGCCTAAAATTTTAGGTGGGTTTGGCACAGCTATTGTTTCAACATCACGCGGTTTAATGACCGATCACCAAGCCCGTAAAGAGGGTATTGGTGGTGAACTTTTATGTTATATTTGGTAAATTTCAACTAAAGTATGTCTCGTATCGGTAAGCAATTTATAACAATACCAGCAAAGGTTACAATAAAATTAGAGGGGCAAAAAGTTTCCGTTGATGGCCCGAAAGGTAGTTTGTCAAGAATTTTACCCTCATTAGTTTGTTGTACTATAGATGAAAATAAAGAAAAATTATTTATAGAAAAGACACAAAATACTAAACTTTCACAAGCCCTTTTTGGATTATCTAGAACTCTTGTTGCCAATATGGTTACAGGTGTTTCATTGGGGTTCCAAAAGAGGTTACAAATTACGGGTGTCGGTTACCGTGCTCAGCTTGATGGAAAAGATTTAGTGTTAAATATGGGGTATAGTCACCCTGTAAAAATGATTACACCTCAAGAATTGTCGGTGCAAGTTGAAACTCCTACAAGCGTTGTTGTTACAGGAACGCAAAAAGATATGGTGGGAGAATTTGCAGCAAAGATACGTGCAGTAAGACCACCGGAACCTTATAAAGGAAAGGGGATTGCTTACGAGGGTGAAATTATTCGTCGTAAAGCAGGTAAAACTGGTAAGTAAGTTTCGAATTGTAATCACATTTATTAGACAATTTATTATTAATTTTTAATATGGGTCCTAAAAAAGCACTTAAACCTAAATCAGAATGGTTAGAACGTGTTGTATCGATTGAGCGCGTAACTAAGGTTGTAAAAGGTGGAAAAAAAATGAGTTTCCGTGCTGTTATTGTAGTCGGGAACGAACAAGGTAAAGTAGGTGTAGGTGTTGGGAAAGCAGGTGATGTAATTACTGCAGTACGAAAAGGGGTGACTGATGGTAAAAAACATATTATTTCAGTACCTTTAACTAGTTCTAATTCGATACCGCACCCTACAAATGGAAGATTTGGTGCTGCGAAATTAGTTCTGCGCCCTTCTGCCCCAGGGTCTGGTGTAATTGCTGGAAGTTCTATACGTACCGTATTAGAATTAGCTGGTGTGAAAAATATTTTATCCAAGCAATTAGGGTCGAATAATTTATTAAATAATGCTCGAGCCACTATTAATGGTTTAAGCACACTAAGATCTTATAATGTTTAATACCAACAATAGGTATTTTAGCTAATGGCAATTTCTGAAACGACAAATTTATTAAAACAAAAAATATTTAAAATATTAGGTTTATTATTCCTAATACGGTTAGCTTTGTACATTCCCGTACCAAGCGTGGATTTAGATATTTTTTCACAGGAACAACAAACAAACCCTTTATTTGGTTTTGCAAAAAGTTTGACCGGCAGTTCCTTTTTAGGGATTGGATCCTTGGGAATTTTACCCTATATTAATTCTTCAATTGTAATCCAGCTTTTAACGCCTGTTATACCTTCTTTAGAAAGGTTACAAAAAGAGGAAGGTGAATTAGGTAGGCGCCAAATTACAAAATATACCAAATATTTAACATTGGGATGGTCCTTGGTATTAAGCACTGGTATTGCTTTTTTATTAATAAAACCAGTTGTTTTTAATTGGAATTTTCTTTTAGCAATAAAAATTATCTTATCACTAACAACGGGTTCCATGTTATCCATGTGGTTTGCCGAGTTGATAACAAATGAAAATTTAGGAAATGGGTCTTCAATGATTATTTTTATAAATATTATTGGAGGAATTCCAGCAAATTTAACGGAATTTAACCAAAATTTAGCAGGGAATTCGAGTATTGAAGGATTTATTGCTACTACCGCCGTCTTTATTGTTTATTTGTTAATTGTTAGTATTATTGTTTTAGTTCAAGATTCTTATAAAAAAATTAACATTGTTTCTGCAAAACAACTTAATTTTAATTATTTAGAACAAGAACAACAAACATCAAACCTAAAAAATAGTTATATTCCTATTAAACTTAACCAAGGTGGAATTATGCCACTTGTATTTAGTACAACGGTATCAACCATTCTTTTTTATCCTTTGCAGTTGATTATTTCTAGGGTATTAACATTAGACGATATTTCACTTACAAATTTATTAACATTTTTATCATTTAGTTTAAATATAGTTTTAATAGTTTTTTTCAGTAGCTTTTATGCTCTTATTGTATTAAAACCAAAAGACTTATCTGAAAATTTGACAAAAATGGCCTATAGTATCCCTGGCTTTAAACAAGGAAAGCAAACAACTGATTATTTAGAACAAATTATTAGTCGCTTAGCGTTTATGGGTGGTTTATTTTTAGTCTTTTTAGCTTTTTTCCCTTTTTTAGTAACAAGTTTTTTAAATATAAGTTTATTTAAAAATTTAACTTCCTTGGTTATATTAGTTGGTGTTATTACAGATGTTTCTTCTCAAATACGTGGTTTCCTAGTAGCAGAAAATTATGAGACATTTAAAAAAGCGTAGACTTTTTTTTCACCGTGAGGTAGCATTAGTTAATAAAGGTTTAATTTTTTTATTAAAATTAAGCGTTCTATTAAAGGGTTAATATTTATTTTAATATCGCCTTGATTAAACAGTAAAAATAAATTTATGAAGGTAGTTAGTTCTATTGGTAACTTAAAAAATCGATCAAAAGATTGTCAAGTTGTTAAACGTCGTGGACGTATTTACTTAATTTGTAAATCTGATCCAAGACTTAAAGTTCGGCAGGGTCGAGCAAAGATGAAACGTAAATAACAATTGAAATAACAAAAAATGGCACGTATTTCAGGAGTAGACCTTCCGCGTAATAAGCGGATTGATATTGGATTAACGTATGTTTTTGGGATTGGCAAAACAAGTGCAACAGAAATTGTAAGAGATGCAAATGTATCACCAAGTACTCGTTGTAATGATTTAACGGATGAAGAAATTACTGCTATCCGAGCGCTAGTTGACGAAAACTATCAGACAGAAGGGGATTTGCGACGTTTTGTTTCGCAGAACATAAAGCGATTAACAGAAATTGGTTCCGCCAAAGGTCGACGTCACCGTGTAGGATTACCTGTTCGTGGCCAAAGAACAAAAACAAACGCTCGAACACGTAAAGGTAAAATAAAAATTCCTGTAGCAAAGAAAAAATAAAAAATTTTAACTTATTTTCTACTACCGAAATATGGTAAAACAAATGAAACGGTTTTCTGGGAAGAAATCAAAAAAAACAATAACGAGTGGTGTTGTTCACATTAAATCAACATTCAATAACACGATTGTAAACATAACTGATAAACAAGGAAATACTTTGTTCTGGGCGTCCGCTGGTGGTAGTGGCTTCAAGGGTGCTAAAAAAAGTACACCCTTTGCCGCACAATCAGCAGCTGAAAAAGTCGCTACAATTGCTTATGAACAAGGGATGAGACAGGCAGAAGTTGTTGTTAGTGGGCCTGGAAGTGGTCGTGAAACGGCCATACGTGCTTTACAAGGGTGTGGTTTACAAGTACTAGTTATAAAGGATATTACGCCGGTTCCCCACAATGGTTGTCGTCCTCCAAAGAAGCGACGTGTATAAGACTAGCTATTAAAAGCAAATTTCGAAAACTTTCAATAATGTATGTTTCAAGTTCAGTGTTTGCAATCTAATGTTAGAACCCCAACGGAACATTATTCTAAATATTCTATCGGTCCTTTCATAAAAGGTCAAAGTACTACCATTGGAAATAGTTTACGTCGCGTTTTATTATCTAATTTAACAGGTATTGCAATTGTTGGTGTCCGAATTACAGGCATTAATCACGAATTCTCAACAATACCTAATGTTAAAGAGGATGTTATTGATATTCTTTTAAACTTAAAACAAATTATTTTTAAGGGAACTCTTTCGGAACCAACTTTAGCTCGGTTAGCTGTAAATGAATCAGGCATAATAACAGCCGAAAATATAGAATTACCGAATAGTCTTACTTTAGTTGACCCGCGGCAATATATTGCTACTTTAAATGTTAAGGGTAGCTTAGAAATGGAATTTTTAATTACACCAGGATCGAACTACATTAATAATGGTATCATCGATTCGGTTATTCCTTCAGGTTTTTTAGGGGTCGATGCAGTTTTTATGCCAGTAAAAAAAGTAAACTTTTTTGTAGAAACTGCAAAAAGTACGGCCACATCAAAACTAGAAAGTTTAGTACTTGAAATTTGCACTAATGGGAGTATTACACCTGCCCAAGCTTTAAGTACGTCCGCAGAAATATTGGAAAATACATTTAAAGTACTTAAAATTACAGAGGCAGCCGTTGCTTTAGATATTCAAACGGATGTACCAGTAAAAGAAGATACTAGTGACTACTTAGATTCGGTCTTTATTGAGGAGTTAGAGCTCTCCGTACGCGCGTATAATTGTCTTAAACGAGCAAATGTTCATACATTAAGTGATTTGGTGCAATATTCAGCGGCGGAACTTTTAGAATTTAAGAATTTTGGTCAAAAATCAGCTGATGAAGTTTGTGAAAGTTTACAAAAACGTTTTGACATAGATCTGCGGAAGTAAAAATTTAGTACCAACTTTTTATTAGAACGACTGTTAAAAGACAAGATTAAATTATGAACATTGTATCTTTGAGCTTGATTAAAATTTGTTAAAATAGCTAAAAATTTTAAAACTAAATTATGTCTGTATCAACTTCTGAAACGAGGTCCGCTTATTTTGGTATAGGGCGTAGAAAAACTTCTGTTGCTAAAGTTATTTTAGTTCCCGGAACAGGTTCTATGGTCGTAAATCAAAAACCAGGTGAATTGTATTTACAATTTAATTCACAATATATTAATGGATCTAAAATCCCTTTAACTACTTTAGGGTTAGAAAATATGTTTGATATTTACGTTAATACCCATGGTGGTGGTTTAAAGGGTCAAGCGGATGCTATTAAACTTGGTGTAGCACGTGCATTATGTTACATGTCACCAGAGAACCGAGCGTCGTTAAAATCTAGTGGGTTCTTAACGCGTGATTCGCGTCGAAAAGAGAGAAAAAAATATGGACTGCGTAAAGCAAGAAAAGCTCCGCAGTTCTCTAAACGTTAATAATATTTTTGAGTTAATATGCCAAAAACTTCAATACATCCAGAATGGTACCCAAATGCAAAAGTTTATTGCGACGGTCAATTAGTAATGAAAACAGGCTCGACGAAACCTAGATTAAATGTTGATATCTGGTCTGGGAATCACCCTTTTTATACCGGGTCGCAAAAGATTCTTGATACTGAGGGGCGCGTAGAACGCTTCATGCGTAAATACGGTATTAAAAATCAAAATGACTAAAAAATATTATGCCAACGATACAACAATTAGTTCGCTTTGAGAGAATAGCAAACAAAAAGAAAACAAAATCTCCTGCTCTTAAATCTTGCCCACAAAGAAGAGGTGTTTGTACTCGTGTGTATACAACAACACCAAAAAAACCTAATTCAGCTTTACGTAAAGTTGCTCGTGTTAGGTTAACTTAGGGATTTGAAGTTACTGCTTATATTCCAGGCATAGGACACAATATTCAAGAACACTCGGTTGTATTAATTCGTGGTGGTCGTGTAAAAGATTTACCTGGTTGTAGGTACCATGTCGTGCGTGGAACGTTAGATGCCGCTGGTGTAAAAGACCGTAGGCAAAGTAGATCAAAATATGGTGGTAAAAAACCGAAAGGATAAAAGTTTATTTTAATTACACGCAATTATGTCAAGAAGAAGCCGAGCTCAAAGAATTTTAGCAGAGCCAGATCCTATTTATAACAGTCGTTTAGTTACTCTATTAGTTAGCCGAATACTGCAATCAGGCAAAAAGTCTTTAGCCCAAAAAATTGTTTATGGGGCGTTAGATCTAATTTCTACTAAAACAGATGAAAACCCAGTACTTGTTTTAGAAAAAGCAGTTAAAAATGTGACGCCACAAGTAGAAGTGAAAGCTCGTCGTGTTGGTGGTTCCACTTATCAAGTTCCAATCGAAATTCGAGCATACCGTGGAACAAATGTTTCCTTAAAATGGATTACTGAATTTGCACGCGCACGTTCAGGAAAATCAATGGCTTTAAAATTATCGAATGAAATTCTAGATGCCGCTAAAGAAACGGGAAATAGCATTCGAAAAAAAGAACAAACGCATAAGATGGCTGATGCAAATAAGGCCTTTGCACATTTTAAATACTAAATAAAATACTTCATTAAATGTAATTTAATGTAGTCCAAATTTTATTTTCGCCAAAAGTATGAAAAAACTATGAAAACAAAATTAAATTCGTAAACATTTATGGCACGCGAAAAGTTTGAAAGATCCAAGCCGCATATCAATATTGGTACTATTGGTCACGTTGACCACGGAAAAACAACCTTAACAGCTGCAATTTCTGCAACTTTAGCTATTCACAATTTAGCAGCAACAAAGAAGTTTGATGAAATTGATTCGGCCCCAGAGGAGAAAGCTCGTGGTATTACAATTAATACTGCTCATGTTGAGTATGAAACAGCAGGTCGTCACTATGCACACGTAGATTGTCCAGGTCACGCAGATTATGTTAAAAATATGATTACTGGTGCTGCACAAATGGATGGTGGTATTTTAGTCGTGTCTGCAGCAGATGGCCCAATGCCTCAAACTCGTGAGCACATTCTGTTAGCAAAGCAGGTAGGTGTACCTTACCTTGTAGTTTTCTTAAACAAAGCGGACCAAGTAGATGATGAAGAGCTTTTAGAATTAGTTCAGTTAGAAGTTCAAGAACTATTAGAAAGTTATGATTTTCCTGGTGATGACATTCCTTTTGTTTCAGGTTCTGCGTTATTAGCTTTACAAGCAGTGGAGTCTGGCCCTAAAGAACGTGGTGAAGATAAATGGGTTGACTTAATTTATGACTTAATGGATGCCGTAGATTCATATATCCCTACACCAGAGCGCGATACAGAGAAAACATTCTTAATGGCAATTGAAGACGTTTTCTCAATTACAGGTCGTGGTACTGTGGCAACGGGTCGTATTGAACGTGGGCAAGTAAATGTAGGTGATGCTGTAGAATTAGTTGGATTAAAAGATACAAAAGCAACGACTGTTACTGGTATTGAGATGTTCCAAAAGACACTTGATTCTGGTATGGCAGGGGATAACGTTGGTATTCTAATTCGAGGGATCCAAAAAACAGACATTGAACGTGGAATGGTGTTAGCTTTACCAGGTTCAATAACACCGCATAAAAAGTTTGAAGCCGAAGTTTACATTTTAAACAAAGATGAAGGTGGACGACACACGCCTTTCTTCACTGGTTATAGACCTCAATTCTATGTACGTACTACAGATGTTACTGGAACAATTGTACAATTCACTGGTGATGATGGTAGTACAGCAGAAATGGTTATGCCTGGTGATAGAATTAAGATGACAGCAGAACTTATTAACCCAATTGCGATTGAGCAAGGAATGCGTTTCGCTATTCGTGAAGGTGGAAGAACTGTAGGGGCTGGGGTTGTCTCAAAAATTATCGAATAACCTTTTATATAACTTATAAAAGCATATGAATCCATTAAAATTGGAAAAACTTCGAATAAGTCTTAAGGCATATGAATCTCCTGTTTTAGATAGTTCGTGTAGTAAAATTATGGATGCCGTTAATACGAGTGGTATTAAAGCAATTGGTCCCGTTCCTTTACCAACAAAAATTCGTCGTTATTGTGTATTAACATCACCTCATGTTAATAAAGATGCACGCGAACACTTTGAAATTCGAACACATAAACGTATCATTGATATTTATCGACCTACTGATACGACCTTAGAAAATTTAAGGAATTTAGACCTTTCGCCTGGGGTTGATGTTGAAGTTAAAAACATTTAATTAAGCGTCTCAAGA
>Ga0115100_10239653_pt1 | contig 13199 bp, 15 predicted proteins | sample MBTome_3_FD_89642 | JGI IMG/M metagenome (GOLD analysis project Ga0115100, IMG submission 89642) | Marine eukaryotic communities from Pacific Ocean to study complex ecological interactions - MBTS_2Apr14_M1_3um Metatranscriptome... | ecosystem: Environmental > Aquatic > Marine > Oceanic | place... | reverse complement strand
CCTTGGAGGACCCAATGACTGATGTGCTTATCGGTCTTGATATCAGCAACGAAGACTAGACCCTTGCCCATAGCATTCTGTCTGTCTTGAGTGACATATACGGGAGTCTTGATGGTGTTCCTCAACTTAAGCTTGTTGGCTTCGACGGGAATGACCTGCAAGAGAGGCATCTCTTCAATGAGCTCCTTGGGTCTCTGGTAATCAAGGCAATCCTTCTCAGAGTTGTAGCGGGCACCTTCAAGGAAGAGACCACGGATGTAACAACCGAACTCAAGCTTCTTCTTGATGTTGGCGGGGTTCTTCTCCTTGGTGACAACGGTGTACATGATAGACTTATCAAGAGCCCATCCCTTAGCGCGACAAGTGGCTTGAATAAGAGCAGTGAGGTAAGACTCGGGAGTGTGAAGTCCACTCAACCACATGACCTTGGGCTCTTCTTCTTCATCCCAGGCCTTGTACTGCTTGTATCTACCTTGGAAGTGTTCCATCCAAGAGACAAGTCCCTTAAGATTAGCAGGTGCCTTCATCTACCACTGAACAGGTAAGAAACCATTGAAAAGACTGTTTCCAAGGGCTTCAAGAGCTTCTCCCATACCGATAACACCACTGAGTGCTTTTTGTAAGTCAGAAAGACTCTTGTGCATGGTGTCAAGGAGGATGTTAAAGCGATCTAACTCCTGCATGAGCACGACTTAAGTGGGAGTGGGTACCTCAAACTTCTTCTTGATATTATATGTATCGAAAAGTTCAGGAAGTTTAGACTGAATATCAGTAGCAACAGAAGTGATGTAATCTTCTTTGTTCATGCCACCAGCTTCTCCACCATCGGAAGTCTGCATTTCAAGGGTGTTTCTCCAGAGCTCCTTAGCATAATTTGTGAAATAGATAATTTCAGCGTTAGCATGGAGACCAAACACACCAGGGTTGGTGAAGAGAGGGATTTCTTCAATAGCATCCATGTACTACTCAAGAGTATCGTGGGCCTGGACCTTGTAGTCATGACCGGCTTGAGAGAAATAGAACTGCTGATTGGTGTCGAAGATGAAATCACCACAGAATTCTTCAAGGTAGCACATCATAACACGTCTATCGAAGTCGTTAGTAACACGACCACCGTACATAGCTTCTCCAATAAGGTAACGTAGGGTTTCCCAAGGTAGCTCATCATCTCCGTCAGCCAAGGCCTTGTTCATGTAAAGGGCAATAAGCTCAAACGAGATGGTAAAGTCAGATTTGTTGAAATCGTACTTAATGTTCCAACCAATCTTTCCGAACTTCTTTCTCTCTTGAATAGTAGCATGGAAGAAAGAAAGTACGTAAACGAGAGATCTGAACTCGGGTCTTTCGGAGGACTCAAGCATTTCTTGAGTGAGACCAGAGTAAATCTGTCTGATGTTAGCACCAAGACCATCTGGGGGCTCAGTTACGACTTTAAGAGATTTCTGTAGGACACCAAGAGGGAAACCGTCAGTGGGTTCGGTAGTCAACCAAAGTCTGAAGTTCTTATCGGGCTTTTGGATGTTCTCAATGATGATTTCCATTTGTTTAAGCCAGTTGACTAACAAATGGCAATTATTAAGCATAATCCAGTGACCACGGATGGATCCACCTTCAATCATTTCCTTAGCACGGCCTTCCATACCCTGTCCCAAGGCTAGGAATCTGAATTTACTCTAGCCAAAGCCAAGATCGTCAGCAAGTCTCTGTACTTCACCCTGAGGATCAGCTCCAGGAGATAGAGTGAATACGATAGGAGTCTTCTCAGTAGACATCTTGTAGATTTTGTCGTACAAAAGGGGAGGAGACTGCACATAGAAGGGACTCATTCTAGACATGATAAAGTTCTTCATGGAGTTAACAACTCTATCAGTTCTGAAGATTCTCATGACTAAGAGTTGTTGGAACTTGTTAAGAGAATCAGAATAGCCACAAGGCATGGGCATCATCTCGGGCTCTTACTCATCATACCAGTTCTTCCACTGCTTGTGGAATCCCTTTACGTTCTCAAGGAAGCCCTAGAAAACTCCACCGAGTTAATCAAGTTTGACTGCGTCCTTCCAAGAGGAGTCTTACAACCAGGAGATGGGGTTTTTGTCAACCTCATCAAGAGAAGTATTACCCTTGAGGAAGAAGTCTAGCTCTTTGTGGACAAGTTCTTGCTCTCCATTCATAATCATAGTGGTCATCTGGAAGGAAAACACAAGTTTATGAGCTTCGAAAATACCCATGCACACGAACTCATAGAACAGTTGAGTAAGCTTTTCAATAATAAAGCGGATACGAGCAGGGAGAACGTTATCCTTCTTAGATTACTCTAGACCATTTTTGAAAATGACGACATAACTGGTAAGAGAGTACTCATACATACCAGAAATGGAGGATAGTCCAGACATACAGAAGAAGAGGATGGAACCACGTTTGGCAACGTTGGTGTACTCTTATCTGGATGCATCAATCTATGCAGAAGTTTCCTTAGCAACCTCAAGAGAATTTCCAATGTTGATAGACTTTTCTTTAGCGGTTTCGAGAATCTTAATAAGGGGTTCGTTATCGACTAGAGGAACATCAGTCTTCTTGGAAAGCTCAGAGAGAAGTAGATCTTCTAGTTCCTTAAGCTCTTGCTTGTTGGCGGAAGTCTGCACGATAAGGTCCTTACGCATCTTTTCAAGCTCAGGCTTTTCGTACTCAACGACCATGTTAAGTAGCTGGTCCTTAAGTCCACCTTGTGTGACACTAAAGTTAATAACCATAGTCTTTCCGAATACTTCAGGACTATAAGCGGGGTTAGCGAGCTTAGTGATCAAGCACATCTTGAAGTCGGGGTTGTATTCAATCTTTTGGTCTCCCATAGCGAGTACTTCAACACCAGCTTCTTTAGTGATGTTCTTTTCAAGAACGGGGTCGATGATAGGATCAATGAAAGTATCTAAGCCTTCAAAGAGAACAGATTGACCGAATTTAATGGCGTTTTCTAAACGTTTGACGAAACCATCAGTGTTAAAGGTCATTACAAGTACGTTATTCTTCTTCTCCTTTTCTTTGATCCAGGAGACAGCTTGCATCTGAGGATCAATACAGAGAGGCCATCTAGAAGCAGAGGTGGTGAGAATACCATTCTGAATAGAAAGCTCATCAGAAGGTAAACCTTCAGCAGTCCATCTAGAGACTTCAACATCATCGGTAAGGAAGTTCTCAAGCTTAAAGGATTCCTTGTTGGGGATCTTTCTGTTAATAAGATCGGGCTTCCAGTCGTCGAAGATCATTTTCTCACGAAGAATCATATTGAAAGGTCCACAGTAAGAAAGGAAGGCAGAAGCACTGAGGCAATCACCAATAAGCTTAACCTTATCTTCTTAGAAGATGACAGTATCAGCTTACCAACGAACCTGTTCTCCACCAAGACCCTTGATCAATTTAGAGGCGGCGTTAAGTCTCTTAGCCATTCTTTCAGCAGTTTCTTCCAAATTAGTGAGAATAGCTACTTTCTCTGCCTTATTCTTGTTAAGTTTAGCGAGAGAAGCATTAAGAGTGGCTACCTGCTCTTTGATTTCCTTGAGCTGTTTAGCAGATTGTTCAGATTTCTTGGTCATTTCTTCAGCCTTTCTACGTTTAGGCTCTACATCTCTGAAGATTTCATAGCATTCTTCAGTGGCAACACACCAGCAGAAAAGTCCCATAAGAGGACCGGACTTCTTTTTAATGAATTCCTTTAGCTCTTCTTCATCCATGCCCTTGCAGTCTTTACCGTTTCTAAGGGCTTTCATCTTTTCCTTAGCACGCTTAGCCTGACCAGCAGTAATCTTGCCCATATCCTTTTATTGGAGCTCTTCTGTAAGTCTAGAGTTACCAAGAAGTTTAGTCTTAACTTGATCCCAACCATCGTCAGATTAGTTAAGCATGTAATGGAACACAATTTGACAGACATCCTTAATTGTCTGGGGAGGAGAAGCCAAAGCTTTCATTTCAACCATAGCAGCCTTTTCGACAAGCAAAAGTGCTTCTTTAGCTCTTGCAAGAGCGGGTTCAGCAGCAGCTACAGCGATGTTAGCATCATCAGCAATTTTTTTGATTTCAACACTAGAGACAGCGAGTTCTTTCTCGGTCTTAATAGCAATTGCAGATTGCTCGTTGGCAGTTTCAGTCTAAGCAGTGACTGTAACAATAATGGCTTCGACATCAGTCTTCTTTTCTGCAATTTCAGCGTTCTGAATAGCCAATTCTGCTTGTAGCTCAGCGGTAGCAACAGAAGCTTCTTCTAGAGTAGCGAGACCACCTTCAAGACGGATAACAGCAGCATCCAATTGCTTTCTTCTATCGTTGAGGAAGTGAATATAGTTGTTGATGAAATCAAGGTAATTCTTAGGAGTGGAGAAGTTCTTGCGTTTGTAAACTGCGTCGAATTCTCTAGAGTAATCTTAGACTCCTAGATGGACTTTAGTAATATGCTCAGTAACTTGCTGTTTAAACTCTGAGTCAATGTCTATTTCTGCAAGGAAGAATTTAGCTACATCTTCTAAGGCATCTAGCGGCCAAGGGAAGAACCAATCAATCGTAGTATTAGATACTAGACCAGGGAAGTTTCTGCAGCGTAGACGGAGAGTATCACCAGAAGGAGACATAGCGAGGATCAAGTGAATATTCTCACGAGCTCTCTTTACAAAGTAAGCCCATCTGAATTCTTTAGTTTCAGGTAGCTTATTTGCCTTGATTTCCTTATCAACCATTTGGCATAAGCCTTCCTTTTCTTCTTCAGGGAATAGTGCGGGTACCATACCAATAGTAAGGATGTTATTAATCAGTTCTAGGAAACCTTCTTAGGCTACATGAGCGTCAGTGAAGAGGAAGGTTCTAGGCTTAACAAGCACTAACTTATATAGTTCTTACAGATCGAGTCTGAAGTCAGATTCTTTGTAATTACGGACTAGGTTAATACTCCAAGGCTTGTAACCAGCCAAATAAGTAGCCAATTTAGTGACAGATTATTTACCAGATCCACCGAAACCGACTAGGAGTCCAGAGCCCTTAGGCATTCTGATCATTCTGTGGACCTTAACGATATGCTCAAGGCACTCGTTGAAGAGCACTAGAGGCATAGGTTAGTATTCGAAGTTGTATTCTTCTAAGATCTTTTCCATCTTTTCATGTAACTTCTCATAAGAGCCAAGATCTTCATAAAGGCGAGGATCTTCAGCTTCTTCAAAAGAGGGGTCAGAGAGTGCGAAATCTCCCCAGATGCAAGGGTTAGACATAACATCATCACCAACGTCGTTAAAGAATTTCTTTACGAGGTCTCCAATAAGCTTTTCAGACACAAATTTCTTATCGGCCTCAGAGATGAGACGATCAGCAAAGACTCTGTTGCATTCATTTCTCCACATTCTGACTAGCTTAGCCTTGTCATTTACTTTATCAATAGTGCATTGATAGAGACCTTCGTAGATGCTAGACAAATTTCTCAAGTTGAATAAGTAATGGAACTTAAGAGGAGTACGAGGGAGGCCTTCTTTAACAGATTAATAAAGCATGAGAGTGGCCTGAGTAACACTTTAAACAGTAGCTCTAACGTCTTCTCCGAATTCTTCAACCTTCTTAGATAGAATTTGGTTAAAAATCTTCATAGTAGAGTCTTTGCTAGGAGCAGTGACGTTAAAGACAGTGAACAGACTCATAAGTCTAGGGTCTACAACGTTGTTACCAGCAGGAGGGGTGGTGCATCCAACGTATTGCATATCAACCAAAGTGAGTAGCTCAAGTTCGTTCTTACGCTCATACATTTAGTTCTTGTCAACCATGAACTTAAGGAGAGCATTAGGCTGCTGAGTTCCGTATTTATCAATAGTGGGCATGTTTAAATCATCAATGAAAACGATAAGTTTTTTGCCCATAGTCTTAGGTCCGAAGATCTTACCAGACTTCCTGTCAATGTTTTCAAGAACAATATTCTAGAAATCAAGAGAAGAAGTACGGGAAGAGAAGTTAACATTAAGGTAAATGTAAGTCTCAGGGTCGAGCTGCTAGAAGGCAGAGAACACGGTGACAGTCTTGGCAGTTCCAGAGTCACCACAGAAGAGGACAGGCTTCTTAAGTTAAATGACTTAGTTAAGTAACCAAGAGTAGCGGGTAGTGTCCATAGTAGGTACTAAAATAGAGCCAAATCTACCATCAAGAGGTGGTACATATTCAGCTACACGTTTATCCCAGAAGTCAAGTTTTTATGTCTTAATATCATAGACATTGTCATATAAGTTCTGAGGAAGCATAGTCTGAGCAATTTAGCGTAGGAACTAGTCAAAAGTAATACGGTCTTCTTCAACAAGGCATCCACCTAAAGACCAAGTAAGAGCAAATATGAAGAGTCTTTCTAAAGCGCTGAAATCTTGAGGAGCTTGCTCAATTTCATCAGGTAAGATAGAGTCGATAATAATGGTCAACTACTGGATGAGGTTGACATTAGTACGGGGGGTGATGAACTTAAGAGGCTCAAGAATTTCATCACTATCAGCAGTGGTACCTTCAAAGATACGGTCCATCATAATAGGGAAGTACTTAGTCCAGAGATCCTTGAAGTTATCATGGAGTGCCTCTTATTTCTTCTTTCCTTATAACCATCTAGTGTAGAAGGGTTTAAAGCCCAAGTTCTTAGGATCAACGTAGACCATACCACAGCGAGAAATGGTAGCAGGAGAAGAGTATTGTAGATCAAATACTTCAAACATCATAATGCAATGGCGTTGAAGGGTAATTCTATCTCCACTATCAAGAGTAAGAATTCTATTATCGTCCATGACAGAGTTCATGTTTTCAATCCAAATAGCATCGACATCACCATCGAATAAAATCCACTGTCTAACGGGTGCTGCATCAGGCTCTGGAGGAACGTTAGCGTTTCTATAAATCTTAGATAGAAGACCATCTGTCCAATCTCTGGAGTCAGGGTCTAAAACACCATACAGTTCTTTTAGAGTAATACTCTTAGCGTTAAGCACATCTATGTTAGTTTTGATATCGGTTTCTACTTGGAGGGCATTAGCGAGAGTCTTAATGATGACTGATTTACCTCCACTAGTGGGTCCTACCACCATAGTAGTATGTCTAGTACTAGAGGTCTCAAATAGCTGTACAACCTTGCCGATTTGATCTTCAAAATACTTATCGTCACGAGTTCCATAGCCCTCGGCTTCGAGGAAATCAGCAGAGTTAGTCTTTAGCTCTTCGTTACCGACACGATCAGCACGGAGGCCGGGGAATAGATCTTGGAGTAGACCCTTGAAAAGAGGCTCATCCTCGAACACGAACTTAGGCATATTCATATCTCTAAGAGCACGCATGAGTACAGAGTCTTCAGGCATGTCAGGGTAAGAACGCTTAAGGAAACCAGCCTGTACAAGTACGGACTTGATAGGGTGGAGACCGAATTCATAATGCCACTGTTTGGATAGCTGCTCACTAGTAAGCTTGTAAAGCGTTACCATCTTAAGTGCAAGTACCTTGGCAGTGTTGAAACCCTCAGACATGAGCATGTTTTCACAGATCATGGTAAGCCCAGGAGCAACCATAGTAACTGGTCTGAAGAGAGCCTTCAAGTTATCGGGAAGCTCGGATCTACCAGCGTAACCAGGGTTCATGGTAATGAAAATACCAATAGAAGGCATGAGAGGAATATCAGCTTCCATAAAGTTGATAGTCTTACTCTTGCGGATTAGACCATTCTAGACAGTCTTAATCTGAGCAGAAACGACAGATAGTACTTCTCTGTTGATACGGTTGAATTCATCGAAGCAACCCCAGAAACCAGTCTGGATGAGTCCCATGAAGTTCATACCAAGAGCGACATAATCGAGTGTTTCTCCACAGCAGGTAACCAAACATCTGAGGGCGAGGGCTTTAGCCAAATCTCTAACTGTTTCAGTTTTACCTGTTCCAGCGGGACCAGCAGGAGCTCCACCCAAGTAGAAGGTAAGGGCAGTGGTGAGTGTCATAATGCATCTATCAGTGAGTGGAGTAATAACCAAACGAGAGTTGAGTCCCATGTATTCGTACTCGTAAGAAAGAACACCAGTACACTGTTTAACATCGATGTCATCAGTAGTGGGGTTCCAGTAGAAACGGAGTTGAGATTCCCAAGCGAATTCTTTAGCACTGAGCTTAGAGTCACGAACGAATGATTCAACGATATCACGAGCATGCACATCAAGAATAATCAAACAATTAATACTCTTTCTTAGATGAGTAGGAATATCAGTTCTGATGATAGCAACCAAGTCTACGATATCTGCAGATTCTTTAGCAAGCTCTTTCTTCATGGCGTGCTTATCAGTCTGTACCTGACGGAATACATCTTCTACACCGAAAGTCCACCAGACTTGAGTACCGATGATAGCAATCATACCAAGTTGTTTCTTGATCCAGTCCATTCTGTTTGTTCTAGCGTAGAAGAAGATAGCTTCCTTAGTGTAGAATTTAAGAGTGCGCTTCATTTCGTCATCAACTCTGCACATCCAGTCTTCAACATTACCTTCAGACTTTACAGGCATGACAAACTTGTATTCTTCACCCTCATCGGATACCATAGCAGCAATGAGTTTACCACCCTGCTCAAATTTAAGCATTTTACAGGCGTCAAAGAGCTTAAGGAGATAAACTTAAATAGTCTCGGGCTTGGAGGAACCAAGAATTTAGAGTAAATCTTCTTCAGAAAGAGAGTAGAATCTGGGGAAGGTCTACTTCTTAGTCTCAAGATAAGTGGTCAAACTCTTTTGGAGTGCTTCAAGTTACTGGAACATTCCTTCGAGTTATTCGAAGCGACCACCACTATCAGCAAGGCAGCACTGGTGGCGGACATTCTTATTCTTCTTAACAGAGTCCATAATATCGGCCCACTTTTTGTCAATGTTGACAAATTTACGTGCCTGGTCGGGAAGCTGTTACTTGATATCTTCACCAGAGAAGATAGATTCAAGATACATCCATTTGCTTTGAACCTTCATCCAGAGATCAATGCAATCAGAAATTTTCATTAAATCCTTTTCCCACTTGGCGACTAAACTCTTGACACTACGAGAGTATTTAGAGGCACCAACAGACTGTAGGGTCATGATGTGATCTTCAAGTAGCTGACGGATCTCATCAGGTGACTTCATAGCGAAGATTTCAGCTGGGTTTCCCTTCATAGCGTAAGGAGAGATATCGAAGATAGTGTTTTTCCATCCTTCTTCAACTAATCTAACCTGCTCTTCATTGGAGAGCTCAGCAGTAGCTTCAGAGCATACTTCAGTAACCTTATCTTGGTAGTTGTGAAGCTCGAGCTCGAATACTTTCTGTAGGGTGATAGTCTTTAGGTTAATTTCACCAACTTATTCGAACTTTCCAGCCTCTTCAATAATGCGGTTCCAATGTCTCTCTTAGACAGCAGGGTTTCTAAGCTGTTCAATAAGAGGAAGTGACTGTTTGAATCCAGTAATAGTAGCTTCAAGCTTTAGGAAGGGAGAGTGTCCGATAATTCTAGGGTTTGCCTTCTTGAGCTTTCTAACGGTAGACTCTTAAGAGTCAGCTTCAGTCTTGAGGTCATCAGCAACCAATTTACCCCAAGAGATCATAGACCACTCCTTGACTTTCTCAGCGTGAGTCTCGTAAATTTCGTAGATTTAGCTGTAAGTAGCGTTGAGGTCCTCCATTTTGATCAAAGAAGGGTATCTAGAGATAGGCAAGTTGAAGAGTTACTCACTCATAACGTAGTCATCCTTTCTGTGGTTAAGAGCAACACATTAATCTTTGCTCTGGTTAAGAAGTTCTAGACCTTAATCGAGAGTCACGTGATCAGCTCCAGGTCCGTTCTGAGTGTAATGCTCGAATTCCTTGGTGACTTCCTGTTTGAAGGTCTCAATAATCTGCTGAGTAGAGCGGGCAAAGCGATCCTTGTAGCCAGCAACGAGATGGTCTTTTCTATCAGCGATTTCGAGAAGGTTCTCCCAGATCTTAGGTAAGTTAGCAACCTTTTCTTCATCCTCAGGGTCAATAGGGTGCTCGTACATCTTTAGGACTCTGAATTGCTCAAGAGATTCATCGATGTGGAGCTCCATTTCCATAGAAGAACCCTTGATGCGTTTGATGCTAGTCAAAAGGTCCTTAATAGAGTTGTAATCGGGCTCGACCTTGAAGCTTTCCTCCCAGTCCTTGATGGTCTTAAGAGTCTTGTTAAGCTTGTTGCGAGCGTTCTCACTGAGGGCTTTACCCATCATTTCGAGCCATTTATCAGCCTCTTTGACGGCGTTAGAGTAAACAGCTCCGAAGTCAATGAGCATAGGTCCGTTCTGTTGAGTCTTGCCGATGAGTTATTGGCAGGCGTGCTTGTACATGCGGAACTTAATAATGTTAAGTTCAACTTGCTGGGTATCGACCATGTGCTTCTCCATCTTTCTCTGCTCGTGATTGAACTTGTTAGTATCGTAGAGCTGTTTGAGAAGGGGAGATTGAGTAAGAGCAGAGTTGTAGAAATCGAATTTGTTAACCAATTTCTGTACTTGGTCAATAATGTCCTTAGACAAAGCAGTGATGACGGGGTTCTTGATAACATCGTCGTAGAAGGTGTATTTAATCATCTTCTCACTGGTTTCGTTGTCTACTTGCTCAAGGAAGACTTTGCAAGTCTCGTTCTTCCAGCGACCAAAGAATTTAGTAGACTCGATGATTCCTTTATGGAACTTTTCGAGTTGAGTCTGCATCTCCTCGGTGGCAGGCTGGTAGATAATTTCAAGGTGATTGTTACCAGCTTCCATGCGGATAAGAGGCTTGATTTCTCTGTTTAAAAGGATAGCCTTGTTGACGGCCAAGGCTCTGATGATCATCTTGGTGATAGCGTTGAAAACGCGACGTTCCCAGTACTGGTAGTAAGGGAGCATCTCAGGATGATGGCAGGTACGAGAGCGGAAGGCACTTTCTTCAATAGAGCGTAGGAAAGTTCCACCAATCTTCTCGTATTCCTTGGTGAGCTCGCTGAGTTTGCGGAGTCTCTCAAAGTCAAACCAGTCCATTAAGTCTTGAGCTTCTCTGATGGTGTGAGTTTTGAAGTCAATTTGACGGATGATTTCAGCTCTTTCAATCATGAGGACGTTCTTCTCGATGTTAGCAGCTTGAGAGAGGACTCTGACCTTCATTTCCTTAAACTTGTCGATTTGGTTACGGCAGTTCTAGAGGTACTCGGTGATAGAGAGGGAGAACCAGTTGTAGTCACGGGCTCCCTTGTTCATCTGCAAGTTGAGAGTGTTAAGTTCAGTAACTAGGAGTTTCTGCTCAACAGGCTTTAGACCGGTGAGAGCGTCCTTGTAATGGGCGAGAAGTTAGTTGAGTTTATCAATATACTTCATGTAATCCTTCTCCTGGAGGGCAATGTTGATGATGGTGGCGGGGATGTCCTTGCCGATGCGATCAAGGAACTTGGCCTCACGGATGATGACCTTCAATTTGGGGTTAAAGTTAACCTTGTAAATGTTGTTACCATCAGCGTCAGTCTCAATTCTTAAGATGTTCTTGTGGAGCATATCAATAGCTTCAACTGTGTTCTTAGCCTTCCAGTCGTTGAACTTCACAGCCTCGTAGTTCTCAGTGAGCTCCTTGGCGATGCGTACGTAGTTCTTAGCAGCTTCGCGACCAGCTGGAAGTTCGGTGAGGATCTCAGGCTTAGTGGTGAATTTGTCAATAGGAGTCTTAATACGAGTGATGATGCTTCTAGCCCAAGCAATACTACCAGAGCGAGGAGGCATATTCTTAGGAATTGGAGTGTTAGAATTATACTTGTTGTATAGGCCCTCCATCTCCTTAACTTCCTCGTTGTAGCGGTTAAGTACGTTCTTGTACTTGCCGTCGAGGGTGTCCTTAATAGCTTCACGAGTATCGACATCTTTGAATTTGGTGAGTAGGTCGAAGGCATTCTCGGAGGAGCTGAGCTTTTCCTAGAAAGTGGTATCAAGAAGAGTAGCGGTCTCCTGCTCTACAGAGGTAATAGCAGTGTCGAAGCCAGAATAAGTAACATTCCAGTCAACTTGCTGCTCGATGTGGAAAACATCGTTGGGGAAGTTAACCAACTTTCTAATCTAGTCCTTGACGCGGTTGAGTACGCCGTCAATAGTTTCAGCAGAGCCAGTAACTTGTTTAAGATCAGGTCCGAGAATCTCCTGGAATTCCTTAAGAACCTTGCAGGCCTTGAGGATGTCACCGAGGATGGTGATCATGTGGAGAGGCTTAGAGAAGATGTTCTTGGTGTTAGGGAACTCCCAACGGTTCATGGTGTTGGCAAGTTCAATCTCAGCCTTGGTCTTATCATACCATTCTTTCCACTCTCTTAGGACGACAATAGCCTAGTTGATCTTCTTAGCAGCGTTAGACTCAAAGAAAATCTTCTTGATGTCAATGTCGTAACGGACTTTTTGGCAGATTTCGTTAGAGATAGCCTCGAGAATGAATTCAAATTTATCCTCATTCTAGTTGATGTGTCTAGAGATAGTCCAGATAAGCTTAAGTCCATTCAAAAGAGAAGGTAAAGTTTCCTAGATGACTTGGAGAGATCCAGAGCCGAGGTTACGGAACTAACGTTCCAAAGTCTAGAGGAACTTAACGAAGTCCTTAGCCTGAGCGTGAAGCTTAGTGAATTCCTAGAAAGCCTGTTTAAAGTCGTCTAAGATGTTGTTTTCATTGCTCTCACGAGTTTCAAGAATTCTGAGAATCAGTTTGACCTAAGGCTTGCTCAACTGCTGATGGAGCGTGTTGAAGAGAGCAGAGCGATTGCGCCAATGATCAGTTTCACCAGATGCGGTATCATGAACTCTGTTTTTCTCGTTCTTGTTAGCCTTCTCGATGGTGTCTTTGATTGTTTCGGCCCAGTCTTCCACTGCTGAGTCAAGCTCTTTCATTAGTGAGGGGTTGTGAACTACCTCAGTCTCGTCCATGTCTAGAGGAATGTCAGGGATCTGAAGGGTTACGTTTCCGTAGGCTTGCTGGAGAGAGGTCTGAATGTTGCCACAGAATTTGTTCATGTTGTGAACAATCTCGTTGCGCTCACTCTTCTCGTCACCGCTAGCTTTCTGTTCTAGTGCACCCATGTACACTTCTTTAATCATATTTCTGAGTCCTTTGAGTCTCCACTCGGATTCAGTAGTTTTCTTAACTTCTTCTGTCATGCTTTGAAGATGCTTGATAACTTTAAT